>Ga0164297_10001110_pt1 | contig 29691 bp, 26 predicted proteins | sample GEODES058metaG_FD_113539 | JGI IMG/M metagenome (GOLD analysis project Ga0164297, IMG submission 113539) | Dystrophic lake water microbial communities from Trout Bog Lake, Wisconsin, USA - GEODES058 metaG | ecosystem: Environmental > Aquatic > Freshwater > Lake | place: USA: Trout Bog Lake... | reverse complement strand
CAGATCTTGATGGCTTTGTGTAATCGTTGCCACATCAACGCGTGTACCAAAAAAATCAGTCCTTTGTGTTAAGACATCTGCATGGGGTTCAATATGCAGAAAAGACGATAAGAGTTTTTGGTGCGGTGTATTTAAGGGCATTAAGCGCATTGCAAAACGCGAAGACGCATTGGGCCATTCATAATGGCAGGTCGTGACGTGTTTGATGTCATAAATCATACCAGCCCCTTCCATTTCTGATCGGGTGTGGTAGCTGCGCCATGCAAGAAAAAGCGTTGCGCAATTGCATCTGCAAGTGACATGAGATTGCGCTCAGAGGTCAGGATCATCGCGGTATTAATATCATTTTCATTTGATGTGGCGAGATCAGTTGCTAACTTCTGTGCAATACGTTGGGGCAATTCGAGCATGCCATTATCAGAGAGCCGCGGCAGATTTTTGAGATGGTCATGTGTGCGCTCAACCTGAAAAGCAACTGAGCGTGGGTTAAAGGGATCAAGTAACACGAGATCGCGCACGGGCTTGCGGGCAAGGCCAATTAAATAACGGGAGTGATAGGTGATATGTGAATCAATTAAGTCGAGCAAGACATCAAGATCACCTTCCGACGCATTTTGATCGCTAAGATGGCGTGCAAAACGGCATGTATTGATAGCGCGTTCAATGCGCCGTCCTAATTCCAGAAAACGCCATCCAGCAACGCGGTTGATGTTTTCTTTCATAAGACCAGATAAAGCGGCCGTTAATTGTAAGGCGTCATTAGCGCGGTCATAGGCTTCGGGCTCTGAGATAGGCTCATCGCTATCATGGTTCAAATTGGTTTCAAGTGCATGTAAAAGCCGCCATGCATCAGGCGAAAGACGTTCACGAATAACTGAGGCAGCTCGCAGCGCACTTTTTGTGAGTGCAAGGGCTGATCCATAATGCGAGCTCTTGTGCAGTGCTAATGTCGCAGCCGTTGCAGATGGCATGAAGGCTGGTTTCGTTTTATCACTCTCCCCCAGTGCGCCCCATGCGCGCAAAAGCTGTTGCAATTTCTGCGCTGATGAAAGCTCATTCTCAAGATGAGCTGCGTGGTAAAGACCGCGCCCACATAGGCTACGCACAAGACGTAATGTGGCTTCAAGACGTTCGACATAACGACCAAACCAAAACAGATTATCAGCCGCGCGACTTGGTAAATTGCCCAAATAACGCGTGATATTGATATCATCCGCTGTTGGTAGCAATGTGGTGGCGGCAACAGGCTTGTCAGATAATAACCAGACATCAGCTGAACTTGCGCCATCACGCATGGAGATAGCGCGTGCATCTAAGCGATCTGATACACGACAGAAGCCCCCAGGCATGACATTCCATGAGCCATCGGCCGTCGCTGAGACATAAACGCGCAACACAAAGGGGCGCGGCTCAAGTCGCCCATGATTCATAAAAGGTGTGGTTGAAAGCTGAACAATCTCTTGCCCGACATAATCAACGCCCCTTTGTTCAATATCGCTGCGCATCTGTGCAGCTAATTGAGGTGATAGGTCCGTGCCGCTGATCAGTGTTTGATCCCATCCCGAAATGGGTTGCCCGAAGGCAGATGCCAGTGCAAGGTTTTGCATATTATTGATGACGTGATTGCGTTCATGCGATTGGCCGCACCACCATGTCGCGATATTGGGGATGAGTAAATCTTCGCCGAGCAAATGGCGCGCAAGGCGCGGCAGGAAACTCATGAGGGCGCGCGATTCCAGTAAGCCAGAGCCCGGCATATTCGCCACATTCACGCTGCCTGAGCGAATAGCATTGAGCAGGCCTGGTATGCCCAGACGTGAGCTTGCGTTGAGCTCAAGCGGATCACAAAAATCGCCATCCACGCGGCGCCATAAAATGTCTGCACGTTTTGGCCCTGCAATCGTGCGCACATAGACAATCCCATCACGCACAAAGAGATCTTCCCCTTCAACAAGAAGGAAACCGAGATAGCGCGCAAGATAGGCCTGCTCAAAATAGGTTTCACTCCATGAGCCTGAGGAAAGTAAGCAAATACGGGGATCGTGACGCTCTGTCGCGGACGTCAATCCATCGCGAAACTCTCTAAAGAATGGCGCGAGGCGCTCGACATTCATCTGGCTGTAGAGTTGTGGAAATGCGCGCGAGAGTACAAGCCTGTTCTCAAGTGCATAGCCAGCACCTGAAGGGGCTTGCGTGCGATCGCCGAGGACCCACCACCGCCCATCTGGCCCGCGCCCGATATCAACGGCATAGAGATTAAGCCAGCGTTTATTACGCGGTGTAAGGCCAATCATGGGGCGTAAAAAATCACCGCTGCCCGTCACTGCCGCTGCGGGCAGAGCGCCAGAGGAAATAAGTGTCGCGGGTCCATAAAGATCAGATAAAACACGATCTAATAATTCGGCGCGTTGAATAACGCCTGCGGAAATAATAGCCCATTCTTTTTCATCAATCAGAAGCGGGATATGGCTGAGTGGCCATGCGCGCTCGCTATTGTCTCCAAAGCTGCGGTAAGAGACACCCATATCCCTGATATAGCGATCAGCGGATGCAAAGCGGCGATCCATTTCATTGTGATTGATTGCCGCAAAAGCATTTAAAAATGTTGTCCAATGCGCGCGGGGCTTGCCATCGGGCCCGATATATTCATCAGGCACGCCCGTCAGCGGCGTATAATCACGCGTCCAGTCTGCAACACGCAAAGCGGCTGCATCCTCTGGCGTGTGGGTGGTATGATGGCGTGTCCTACCAGTCAAATGGCGTCCTCAGGTCGAGGGTAACAGGGAACTCCCCGCCCTTATGAGGTGGAGGAGGCGTGATTGTTCCGCCAGTATGGCCGTGATCGGTAAAGCGTGCGAGCCTTCTGGCTTGGGCTTCATAGGAATTCACAGGAAATGTCTCATAATTCCGCCCTCCTGGATGAGCGACGTGATAAACGCAGCCCCCGAGGGAGCATTGGTTCCATGTGTCGATAATATCAAAGGTGAGCGGGGCATTGACTGGTAAAGTGGGGTGCAATCCAGAGGCGGGTTGCCATGCCTTATAGCGGACGCCGGCTACAGCCTCAGATAATGTGCCAGTGGATGTCATAGGCACAGTGCGTCCATTGCAGGTGATGATATGGCGACCTGCGATAAGGCCTGAGGCTTTGACCTGCAAACGCTCAACGGACGAATCAACATAGCGCACTGTGCCGCCCACAGCACCTTCCTCACCAAGGACATGCCAAGGCTCAAGCGCTTGACGAAGCTCGAGATGCACGCCTTTGCGTTCAATCTCGCCATAGAGAGGAAAGCGAAATTCACGTTGCGCTTCATACCAGAGGGGATCGAAGTGATAGCCTGCTGAGCGCAGATCTGCGAGCACATCACAAAAATCTTGCCAAATAAAATGCGGCAGCATGAAGCGATCATGCAAAGCCGTACCCCATCTGATGCAGCGCCCCTGATAAGGTTTTTGCCAAAACCATGCGATGAGCGCGCGGATCATCACTTGTTGCGCAAGGCTCATACGTGCATCAGGTGGCATTTCAAAAGAGCGAAATTCAACAAGGCCCAAACGTCCTGTTGGGCCATCAGGTGAAAATAATTTGTCGATGCATAATTCAACGCGATGCGTATTGCCCGTCACATCGGTTAAGAGATTGCGCAACAAACGATCAACAAGCCACGGCGGTGTAGGCTGTCCTTGTGTAGGATCAGGAATATGGCTAAGCGCAATATCAAGTTCATAAAGAGCATCATGGCGCGCTTCATCAATGCGCGGGGCTTGTGACGTGGGGCCGATAAAAAGCCCCGAAAATAAATAAGAGAGGGAAGGATGATGCTGCCAGTAAAGAATGAGGCTTTTGAGTACATCAGGACGCCGTAAAAATGGACTATCTGCAGGCGTCGCGCCACCCACCACTACATGATTGCCTCCGCCTGTCCCCGTATGGCGTCCATCAATCATAAATTTTTCAGTGCCAAGGCGAGCAAGGCGGGCTTGCTCATAGACTGTTGAGGTGATCTCAACACAGTCACGCCATGATTGGGCCGGATGAATGTTCACTTCAATCACACCGGGATCGGGGGTGACTTTAATCACATTAATGCGGGGATCAATGGGGGGCGCATATCCCTCGATATGAATGGGTATGTGAAGCTCTTCGGCGGAGACTTCAATGGCTGCTAATAATTCGAGATAATCATCAAGACGCGCCAAGGGCGGCATAAAAACTGTGAGATGACCATTGCGCGGCTCAACACTGAGTGCGGTGCGCACATCCAGCGTGCTGCTGATATGTTGCTCAATTTGTTGTTCGGATGAGTGTGTTTGTGTGCTGCGTTTAAAGCGTTGTGATAAATAGTCGGGATCAGGCAATTCAGCGCGCGGCTCAAACGGATCGGCCTCCATAATATAGGGATAAGAAGAGGTCGGAATCCACGGCAATGAAGCAAGGGGTAAGCGAAAACCGACGGGCGAGTCGCCCGGTACGAGAAATAATTTACCGCGACGGAAGGGCCATTTTTGGCTGATCCAGCTTTTATGCGGGCCAGCTGCATTCCAGCGCTGAATCGGCAAAACAAAGCCGGCGGGTGTGCCTAAACCACGTTCAAATACACGCGCTATGCGCGCGCGCGCTTCGGCATCATCAAGTTTTGAATTATCGGTTGTTACATTATCTGGCAATTCAGCTTCTTTTAAAATCCATGTCGCGGGATCTTCATAAGCGGGCATGACATGATCAGGCGTAATAGCCAGTTTTTGCGCAATCAACTCAGTGAGTTTTTGTGCAGCATCCCATTTTGCGTTTGAAGGTTGATCCTCACGCGCAATCAGCGCTTCATTGCGCCAGATGGCTTTGCCATCTTTGCGCCAGTACAGAGCAAAGGTCCAGCGCGGAAGACTTTCGCCAGGGTACCATTTGCCTTGCCCATAATGCAAAAATCCACCTTTGGCGAAATGTGCGCGTAGTCGACGGATGAGATCATCCGCGCGCACGCGTTTTGTTGGCCCGACCGCAGCGGTATTCCATTCTTCACTTTGGTAATCATCAATCGAGACCAGCGTGGGCTCACCTCCCATGGTCAATCGCACATTATGGGTGGTCAGATCTTGATCGATGAGTTCACCTAAACGATTAAGCTCAGCCCATGCGTCATCAGAAAAAGGCAGAGTGACCCGTGGTTCTTCTTTGATACGCTCAACCTTCATATCAAAACTAAATTCGACCGATGCTGGTTCAGTCATTCCTGCAATGGGCGCAGCTGAATGATAATGAGGTGTTGCAGCAAGCGGCAAATGTCCTTCACCACATAACAGTCCCGATGTCGCATCAAGACCGATCCAGCCTGCACCGGGAATATAGACTTCAGCCCATGCGTGAAGATCGGTAAAATCATGATCTGTTCCAGATGGACCATCAAGTGCGACTTGATCAGGCTTTAATTGAATGAGATAGCCCGACACAAAGCGTGCAGCAAAACCCAAATGGCGTAAAATATGAACGGCAAGCCATGCTGAGTCACGGCATGAACCCGAGCCGAGGTTGAGGGTTTCCTCAGGCTCTTGCACGCCTGCTTCCATGCGCAGGAGATAGCGAACTTTTTGCTGAATGCGTTGATTAAGATCGACTAGAAAATCGATTGTGCTCTCAGCTGTTGACGGCAGATTTGCGATGAACTCAGCAACTAAGGGGCCAAGAGGGGCAGGGCCGCGATAGGCCGCAAGATCAAGGCTGAGATGCTCATCGTAGGAAAAGGGATAGGTCTGCGCATAATCCTCAATAAAAAAATCAAAGGGATTTATGACCGCCATATCAGCAATGAGATCAACGCTGATTTTAAGATGATTTGATTTTTCAGGAAAGACACAGCGCGCAAGCCAATTGCCGTGCGGATCTTGTTGCCAATTTGTAAAATGGCCTTGGGGCTCAACATTGAGGGCATAGCTGATGATTTTTGTGCGGCAATGAGGTGCTGGACGCAGACGGATGATTTGCGGCCCAAGCGCAATGGGTCGTTCATAGCGATAGTGGGTGACGTGGTGAAGTTTGGCAATAATTGACATAACAGCTCACTGTGAGAGCACATAACTCATAATCGTGGAGCAACTTCTATGCCTAGGCAAAGGGCAACATCACCTCAATTTTTAGGTAAAAGCTTTTGTCTTTGCTTCAAGCGCAATCAGTTATTGCACGTCATTTAATCAAATGCCTATCACGCGGGCAAAAGATGTGGATTAGTGGATGCGTACAGATGCGTTATCATAGTCGCTTGTTATATCGGCCTCATCGAGATCAGGGGCATCACCACTGAGATTTTCATTGCTATAATCTTGCATGCCCGTATGGAGTGCCTCCGAGACGGCAGCCATTACAGCAAGGCTATGCTCAGCTTGATGCGTGAACCCAACGATATAAGCCAGCTCAATGAGCGTTTTGGCGGCAAGCTCTGAGCTTGATATTTGAGCCGTTTCAGCAAGGCTGGGGAGTAATGTGTCGGCTATGGATTCGCTCAGCGCATCAACACGCTGGCTGTCCTCCTGAGGAAGGTTGGAGAGGACAAATTGAATCACGCGATCTTTCATCTGTGAGCCTCCTCTAAAGAGAAGTCTATTGCGCGCTGATTCGTGTGACAAATCAATGAAAAAAAATCACCCCAGATGCGAAATCTGGGGTGAGATCATAGGAGCTGAGTCATGATTGACCCAAGCCTAAATTACATAGCAACCAATTGGCCTGCTGAAGATTTGCCGCTACGGCGATCCGCGATCAATTCAAAGCTCACTTTTTGACCTTCGTTCAAACCGCGCATGCCTGCTTGCTCAACAGCGCTGATGTGAACAAAGACGTCCTTTGAGCCATCATCTGGTTGAATAAAGCCATAACCCTTTTGTGGGTTAAACCATTTGACTGTACCTGTAGCCATCTTCTGTCCTTCATATAAATACACATCGCAAAATAGATGCGGTGCTTGGGATATCGAGTTTTTGAGGAGTCGTTAGCAAGCACTCATGAAGCGCGAGGCCAAGTCGTGGCCAAAATTCGATCCCCCCTTATAGACCAAGACTGTTTCATTCACAAGCTTTAGGCGAAATGCTGTCAAGCTTAGCGCAGGTTGGCTGGTCCCATCACCATATCTGGTAGCCATGTCGTGAGCGCTGGGAAGAGGCATAAAGCCAACACCGCCAAGGCCATAAGCATAACAAAAGGCAATGTTCCCCAGATCACATCGCGTAATGGAATATCGGGTGCGACATTGCGAATGACAAAGAGATTAAGGCCAACGGGAGGGTGGATTAGCCCCATTTCCATAACGATGGTCATCACAATGCCAAACCAGATGAGGTCAAATCCTGCCGCTTTTAATGGTGGCAGAATGATCGGGGCGGTCATTAAAATAATCGACACCGGTGGGAGAAAAAAGCCGAGAACGATCACCATCAGCAAAATGGCGCAGAGCATGGTCCATTTTGATAGGCTCATGGCCACAATGGCTTCGGCGGCGGATTGCGAAATATGCAAATAGCTCATGACATATGAATAGAGCAGGGACATGCCGATAATCATCATCAGCATGGTTGACTCGCGTATCGTTGAAGAGAGGATGGGCATGAGATCTTTGGGTCGCCAGATTCCATAAATTGCTGCAATCAACATCAGCGCTAAAATGCCGCCCAAGCCTGCCGTTTCTGAGGGTGTGGACAGTCCGCCATAAAGCGCGACCATCACGCCTGTAAGCAAAAACACAAAGGGTAAAACACGTGGCAGAGCACCAAATTTTTGCATCAAGGTAAAACTATCTTTACGCAAGATGTCGTGATGAGTACCGGCATTTTCATAAGCAATTTTTGCCACATTATATTCTTTGCGAAAGCGCCAAACGGCATAAGAGGCAAACAGCACAACAAGCAAAAGGCCCGGGATAATGCCTGCTAAAAATAATCTTCCTAATGAGCGCTCGGAGGCCACTGCATAAAGGATCATGGTTATGGAGGGTGGCAGCAATATGCCTAATGTGCCGCCTGCGGCAATAATGCCAGCCGCAAAGCCGCCTGAATATCCGCGCTTACGCATTTCAGGAATGCCCGCCGAGCCTATGGCAGAACATGTCGCGGGTGATGAGCCTGCCATGGCCGCGAAGAGAGCGCATGCAAAAACATTAGCAATGCCAAGTCCGCCGGGTAAGCGATGCATCCATGTATGAAGGGCAGAATAAAGATCTTGGCCAGCGCGTGATTTGCCAATGGCCGCACCTTTGAGAATGAATAAGGGAATGGAGAGCAAAGTGATTGACGCCATTTCCTCATAGACATTTTGCGTCACTGTATCGAGAGAGGCTGTTGGCATAAAAAGCGCCATAAATAAAACAGCAACTGCGCCCAAAGCAAACGCAATGGGCATGCCTGCAAACATCACAAAAAGTGTTGTTCCACTGTAAAGCAGACCTAAGGTTAAAATGCTCATGCCATATCACTCATTTGCGCATGCGATCAAAAGCGAGAGCAATTTGCATGAGCACTTGAACGCATAATAAGCTCATGCCAATAGCCATCAGAGAATAAGGGATCCACATAGGTGGCCCCCATGTCGAGGATGAGATTTGCCCATCCTCAACAGCTTCATGCAGGAGGGTCCACGACTTCCACGCAAAAAATAAACAAAAAGCCAAAGTGAAGATATCAACCATTATCAAGCGAAGCTGATTGATGCGGGGTGATAAGAGTGAGGTCAGGGCTTCGATGGCGACGTGACCACGCTCGCTTTGCACATAAGCTGCGGTGAGGAAGGTGGCGCCTACGAGTAAAAAAACAGAGGCCTCATCTTGCCAATAGGTTGGTGCGCGAAATAACGCGCGCACAACCACACTATAGCTCAAAATAATGCTCGCCCCCATCAGCGCAAGAGAGGCACAGCCAATAATAAGCATATTGAGACCATGCAATATTGTCTCGGCCTGCGCTAAAGGGGGTGAGCGTATTAGGGGCGCAGATGAAGTGCGCAGTGGAGCCTTCATATGTTACGCCTCTTCAGCCAATTTAAGGAGTTTGGCTGATTGAGGTGTACGTGCTGCATAATCTTTCCATGTGGCTTCACGCGCGAGATCGCGCCATTGGCCAACAATTTTGGCGTCGAGATCATAGACTTGCGCACCAGCCTTTTTATAGACCTCGGCTACTTTTACATCATCTTCCATAGCGGCTTTGCGACCAAATTCTTCAAGCTCAGCGCCAACTGTCATAATGATGTCCTGATGGTTTTTGGGCAAGGCATCAAAAATGGATTTTGACATCATCAATGGCTCAAGCATAAACCAATAGGATTGACCGCGCCCTGTGGTGAGATGTTTGGCAATCTCTTCCAAGCGGAATGAAATCAAAGATGTGGATGATGTGATGCCTGCATCACATGCGCCGGTCTGCATGGCTGCATAGATTTCATTTGACGGCAGAGAGAGCACCGCCGCTCCTGCTGCTTGCAGCACCATATCCATTTCGCGTGAGCCGCCGCGCACTTTAAGACCTTTGGCATCTTCAGGTGAGATCAGCGGGCGTGAGCGACTTGCCACACCACCTGCTTGCCAAATCCAACTCACAATCACGACACCTTTGTCAGCGAGAAAATCGGTGAGTTCTTTGCCAATGGGTTTTTTCTTCCAGCCCAAGCCCTGATCATAGCTTGAGACAAGGCCAGGCATGAGACCAATGTTTGTTTCAGGCACTTCGCCACCCGCATAAGAGAGAGGCACAAGTGCCAGATCTAATGCGCCTTTGCGAAGGGCTGAGAATTGAGCGTTGACTTTAACGAGAGATGAATTGGGATAGATGTCACCACCTAAGTCACCATTGCTCCGTTTTGATATTTCTTCCGCAAACATACGGGTGAGACGATCGCGAAAATCGCCTTCTTGAAGTGTGCCACTTGGAAATTGATGTGAAATTTTAAACCGTGTGGCAGCCAATCCCAGAGATGAGCGTAAAATGGCTGGAGCGGCGCAGGCACTTGCAATGAGTGAGCGACGATTCATAAGCATGGGCTTCCCTCCGATTTATATCTTCCCATTCATAAGGGATAACTTCATCATTGAGGGAATAGTGAGTCAAGCACGCCTTTGAGCTAGTATGCGCAATGGTTTTATTGTGCAGTGCCAAATAATGGATCAATCCAGAGTTTTTAAAAAGCCAGCGAGGCGCATAAGTCCTTCAGGCCATGGGCCGTGGCCCGATTCACTATTAATATGGCCCGCTTCACCTGCATTGCTTAATTGTGCCCCCCAGCGATCAGCTAATGCGGAGGCCTCTTCATAGGTGCTGAAGGGATCATTGAGGCTGGCAATAAGAACAGTTGGAAAAGGAAATTTTATTAGGGGATAGGGACTGAAGGCGGGGTCAATGGCTTCAATAATTTTTGCGGCTGTTTCCGAGGGTGGAGCAACAAGAAAAGCCCCGATGATATTATGCGTGCCATGACGCGCAAGTGTATGAGCAATGGTTGGCACGCCCAATGAATGGCCAATGAGCAAAACGGGTCTTTGGCAGTTTTCAATTTCGTTGTGCAGGGTCGCAACCCATTCATTGAGATTAGGGCGGCTCCAATTTGCTTGTTCAATTTTGCGTGCGGATGATAATTTTTCAGCCCAGCGGCTTTGCCAATGATCTGCGCCAGAGCCATGAAGCCCCGACACAATCAATATATCCGCGTCAGATGTTTTCATAATGACTCTTAGGCGTGTCCAAACACACGTTTGAAGATCGTGTCCACATGTTTGAGATGATAACCCAAATCAAACAAAGATTCTAACTCAGGATCTGTGAGCGCAGCAGAGACCTCGGGATCTTTTTTCAGCAAGTTGAGGAAGTCCCCCTCACCGCGCCAGACGGGCATAGCGTTTCGTTGAACGAGGCGATATGAATCTTCGCGTGATAATCCTTTTTGCGTCAATGCTAAGAGCACGCGTTGTGAGTGAATAAGCCCACCCAAGCGGTCGAGGTTCTTTTGCATATGTTCTGGATAGACCAATAATTTATCAATCACACCCGTCAGGCGCGCCAAAGCAAAATCAAGTGTGATGGTCGCATCAGGTCCAATCATACGCTCAACTGATGAATGGGAGATATCGCGTTCATGCCAGAGAGCAACATTTTCCATCGCAGGCATTGCCATGCCACGCACAAGGCGCGCAAGACCTGTTAAATTTTCGGTCAAGACGGGGTTGCGTTTATGCGGCATGGCTGAGGAGCCTTTTTGACCCTCAGAGAAATATTCTTCTGCTTCCAACACTTCAGTGCGTTGCAAATGGCGGATCTCAATTGCCAGTCGCTCAATTGATGAGGCCACAACACCCAAAGCCGCAAAGAAAGCGGCATGACGATCGCGCGGAATGACTTGTGTTGAGACGGGCTCAACGCTCAGGCCGAGTTTAGCTGCCACATGTTCTTCAACGCGTGGGTCAATATTGGCAAAAGTGCCGACTGCGCCTGAAATAGCACATGTCGCAATTTCAGCGCGTGCGTGAATAAGGCGCGTGCGGCAACGTGCAAACTCCGCATAGGCTTGTGCCATTTTAATGCCAAAGGTCACGGGCTCAGCATGAATACCATGCGAGCGCCCCATGGAGGGGGTCATTTTATACTCAAAAGCACGCCGCTTAATGGCAGCTAATAAATCATCCACGTCTTTGATGAGAATATCGGCCGCACGGGTCAGTTGGACTGAGAGACATGTGTCAAGCACGTCAGATGACGTCATGCCCTGATGCACAAAGCGTGAATCGGGACCGATGAATTCAGCCAGATGAGTGAGAAAGGCAATCACATCATGCTTGGTTGTGCGTTCAATGTCATCAATGCGCGCGACATCAAAAGTGACATGGCCTGCTTTTTCCCAAATTGCTTTTGCACTTTCTTTGGGAATGACACCAATCTCAGCCAATGCATCGCAGGCATGGGCTTCAATTTCAAACCAAATACGAAAGCGTGTTTGCGGCTCCCAAATGGCAACCATCTCAGGGCGGGAATAGCGCGGTATCATTGTTCAACTCTCACGAAAAGCAGCATTAAGGCTGGGGTTAAATGGTTTCACCGCGTGCTCTGTGCGCGGCTGAGCGAATGGCTTTGATATTTGCAGCATAGGCCGAAGGCCCACCTTTGAAGACGGCTGAACCCGCAACGAGCCAATTGGCGCCGGCTGCTGTGATGACTTCGGCATTGTCGGCGGTGACACCACCATCAACCTCAATATCAATCGCTGTGCCTTTGGTCATAGCAGCGATCTGGCGGATTTTATGCAGCATTGAAGGAATGAAGCTTTGGCCACCAAAACCTGGATTGACGCTCATCACCAAGACGAGATCCAGCATATCGAGCACATGGGCGATGGCACTGGGATCTGTTGAGGGATTAAGGGAAACGCCGACTTTCTTGCCCAAAGCTTTCACAGCTTGCAATGTGCGATGCAAATGTGGCCCCGCTTCAGCGTGAACAGTAATGATATCGGCGCCACCTCGTGCAAAAGCCTCGAGATAGGGGTCAACAGGGGCAATCATGAGATGGACATCGAAAGGCTTGTCCGTGACGGAGCGAACCGATTGCATCACCGCTGGGCCAAAAGAAATATTGGGCACAAAATGGCCGTCCATGACGTCCACATGGACCATATCGGCGCCTGCGCGCACAATATCGGCCACTTCTTGCCCTAGTTTGGCAAAATCGGCTGAGAGAATAGAGGGGCTGATCAGCAGGGGACGCATAAAAGGCTCACTTTGCAAGTCAGATCTAATAAAGGCATGGTTTGGGTAGCATGGCCCGAGGGCAAAAGTCGAGTTTTGCGGTGCGGTCCAGCCTTTTTCATGTGGATGAAGAAAAGATGAGCGCGAGGCCAAAAGGGGCTTGAGGCTTGCGCGGGAGGCGTTATGTAGGGGTGATGACCCATGATGTAACCTTTATCGCGGCGGCAATGGCAGGGCTTTTATCCTTTTTGAGCCCCTGTGTTCTCCCCCTCGTACCACCCTATTTGACCTTTATTGCGGGAACCACAATTGAAGAATTGGCGGGCGAAAGCGAGGGACGCGCGCGGCGCGATGTGACTTTAGCCGCGCTCTTGTTTGTGGCTGGATTTTCCTCGGTCTTTATCAGCCTTGGCGCCACGGCTTCCTATCTCGGCCAATTCATTAGGGCGCATCTGGAATTATTATCTCTCGCGGCAGGCTTGACCATTATTGCTATGGGCTTGCATTTTCTTGGTGTCTTTCGCTTGGCGTTTCTGTATCGGGAAGCGCGTGTGGATGTTGAAAAGCCCATGGGATTATGGGGCGCCTATATTATGGGCCTTGCCTTTGCCTTTGGGTGGACCCCCTGTATCGGGCCGATTTTAGCGGCTATTTTGACTGTGGCGGGGTCAGAGACCACTGTGGTGCGCGGAGCTTTATTGCTGGCGGTTTATTCGGCGGGACTTGGGTTGCCGTTTCTAATTGCGGCAATGGCGATTGAACCTTTTTTTGTGTTTATCAAAAAATTCAAGCGCCATTTTGGTCTTGTGGAACGCATTGTCGGCATCTTGCTCATCATCACCGGTTTAGCCTTTGTGACGGGCACGATGCAGATGATTTCATTCTGGCTGCTTGATCTGTTCCCTGCGCTGGGGACCTTGGGCTAGCCATTTGCAATGGCTAGCCGCATTGATTAGGGCAGCTCTTCATAAGTCATTTTGCCATCAGCGGCTTTTTTCCAGACATAGACGACATAATCAGCGTCTTTGCGATCGCCCTTGCTGTCATAAGCAAATGAGCCAATCACAGTGTTGAAACTCATGCCCGAATGAATGGCGTCAGCCACTTTCTTGGGGTCGAGTGAATTGGCTTTTTCTGCGGCTTGTTTGATGACTTGCACAGCGGCATAGCTGTAAAGAGTGTAGGACTCTGGCTCAAAGTTCTTTTCTTTAAACTCTTTAACAATGGCTGCGGCAAGTGGACGTTTGGTAGGATCGGGTCCAAAAGTCATCAGCGTGCCCGCAACACCTTCCCCGCCAATTGCGGCAAGTTCAGCCGAAGCAAAACCATCACCACCCATCATCACAGCTTTGACACCTTGATCATGCATTTGACGAATTATGCGGCCAGCTTCAGTGTAAAGACCACCAAAGAACACCACCTCCGCACCAGAGGCTTTGATCTTGCTGACAATGGCAGAATAATCGGATTCACCGACATTCACGCCCTCATAGAGCACATCCCTGATGTTTTTAGTGCCGAGGAATTTGCGTGTCTCATCCGCAAGTCCTTTGCCATAAGTGGTTTTGTCATGAATGATAGCGATCTTTTTGCCAGCTAATTTTGTTGCGATGTAATTGCCAGCCACTGCGCCTTGCTGATCATCACGCCCACAGGTGCGAAACACATTCCACAAATTACGATCGGTAAAAGTGGGGTTGGTTGATGCAGGTGTAATTTGGATAACACCATTTTCATTATAAACTTCAGATGAGGGAATGGAGACACTGGAGTTAAAATTGCCGACTACAAATTTCACCCCATTGCCAACAAGTTTATTGGCGATGGAGACGCCTTGCTCAGGCTTTGAGGCATCATCTTCGGTCATGCTTTGGATTTTTTGTCCCAAAATACCGCCGGCTGCGTTTATATCGGCAACGGCCTGTTCTGCCCCATTTTGCATTTGCGCCCCAATAGCAGCATTGGGTCCTGTGAAGGGTCCGGCAATACCGAGTTTAATATCCGCATGGGCGTAAGGCATGGCTGCAAAAAGTGCTGCGAGAGCAAAAGTGGTGGAGCGTAAATATGTCATTTTATCCTCATCCCCGTTGAGTGCCGATTCACTTGAACTCAAACCGCACTAAGTGTGGCGCAACTTATAGCGCCTGTCATCAGCTTTGCGTGTCAAAATCGAGCCACTGATATTGTATTTTCATCTGCTGTCGCCGTTTGCTGATATAGGCTGCGGTTAGCGCCATCCACGTCAGGGCCAGAGTGACGGCAAAGGCTGAGGGGTCCATGAGATTTTGATCAAAAAGTGCAAAATTGAGCCATCTCATTGCGATTGCAAGAGGCACGCATGCCAGCCATCCCAGCCAGAGGGGCGACCAGCTCTGAGCAAAAGCGCGACCCGTGCTCACGGCCAGTAGTAGGCAAAGACAAAAGCTCAGAAGAGTAAAGGCATGGGCTAATTCATAGATGCTATCTAAGTCCATCAGCCTCCCCCCTCGAGATAGGCCGCTTTAATGGCGGGGTGATGCAGCAATTCCTTACCTTGGCCTGTCATGGTGATCACGCCATTGACCAAGACATAAGCGCGGTTGGCTAAGGAGAGGGCATGATAGGCATTTTGTTCGACTAAAAATACGCTCAACCCCTCAGATCTATTGAGATCTGCAATCACTTCGAAAATGCGCTTGGTGATGAGGGGCGCTAAGCCCAGAGAGGGTTCATCAAGCAGCAGCAGACGCGGACGGCTCATCAAGGCGCGTGCAATGGCAAGCATTTGCTGTTCCCCACCTGACAAAGTGCCACCGCGTTGATGGCGCCGCTCTCTCAGGCGTGGGAAAATATCAAACATACGCTCGAGGTCGCTTTGAAAAGTTGAGGCATGTGAAAAAGCCGCTCCCATCTGTAGATTTTCATACACGCTCATGCGCGCGAAAATGCGACGCCCTTCAGGTGACTGGGCTATGCCCATGCGGGCAATGTGATGAGTGGGGTGATTGGTGATGTCCTGCCCATCGAACAAAATTATGCCGTGGCGCGCTTTAACGGCACCGCAAATAGTCATCATAACAGTTGTTTTGCCTGCACCATTTGCCCCGATGAGGGAAACAATTTCACCTTCATTGATGCTGAGGCTGATGTCATTGAGCGCGGTAATTTGACCATAGCCAGCGCTGACATGATCAAGAGAGAGAAGCGCACTCATGAGCGCACCTCACCTGAAAGAGCCTCTATTGTTGTCTCAGCTTCATCATCAGCAACACCAAGATAAGCGGCGATGACGTGTGGGTCATTGCGAATATCATTTGGACTGCCATCAGCAATTTTAGCACCATAATCAAGCACAATGATGTGATCAGATAAATCCATCACCACGGACATGTCATGCTCAATGAGCAAAATGGAGGTTTGATCCTCATCCCTAATTGAGCGCAATAATGTGGCTAAATCAGCGGACTCACGGGGGTTTAAGCCAGCGGCGGGTTCATCAAGGCATAAAAGCTGGGGATGTCTGCACATAGCGCGCGCAATTTCGAGCCGACGTTGATCGCCATAGGGCAATGCGCCCGCTGGTTCATCCGCACGCTCAAGCAAATTAATGCGCGCGAGCCAATGGCGGGCCGTGTCAATCGCCTGCTGCTCGCAGGCGCGATAATGTGCGGTGTTAAAAAGACCTGCAAGACCATAAAAAGAGGCCTGCATGAGCGTGTGATGTTGGGCGATGATAAGATTTTCAAGCACGCTCATGCCTGAAAAAAGACGTATATTTTGAAATGTGCGGGCAATACGGGCAGAGCGTGAAATGGCGTGATCAGACATGCGTTCAAGTAAAAAAATGCCATCTGATGACTGGGCGCCTGAGCGTGTTAAGCGATTGAGCTGCGCAGGCGTCGTATTCGCTGTGCTGAAAAGCGCCATGCGCCCTGATGTCGGTTTGTAAAATCCTGTGATGCAATTAAACAAAGTTGTTTTGCCAGCCCCATTTGGGCCGATGAGTGCGGTAATCTCGCCGCGCCTGAGGGTTAAGGACACATCATTAACGGCAATAAGCCCGCCAAATTGCATACACAGATGATCTATTTGCAGCAGAGGGGATGAAAGAGGGCTCATCCATGTCCCTCCTTCACATGCTCAGCTGCGATGGAGCTGCGGCGTTTCAAAAAGATGGAGGGCACACGCGCCGCAACAAACCCGCGCGGCTTCCAAATCATAATCGCAACCATCGCCATGCCAAAAATTAACATACGATATTGCGCGGGATTAAAGCCAGTGCCAAAAATCAATTTTAGAAAATCGAGCTCGCGCAATAATTCCGTCCCCCCCACCATTATCGCTGCGGCGCAGGCCACACCGATGAGTGAGCCCATGCCGCCTAAAACGACAATGGCAAGGATGGTGGCGCTTTCAAGAAAGGTAAAACTATCGGGATTAACAAAGTTTTGGCGCACAGCAAAAAAAGCGCCTGCACAACCTGCGCACATCGCACCAATAGCAAAAGCAGTGAGTTTGACACGCGTTGTGTTAATGCCGAGCGCACGGCACGCAATTTCATCTTCGCGCAACGCTTCCCATGCGCGGCCTATTGGCAATGCGCGTAAGCGATGGCTGATCAGGCTTGTGAGGATTGCAAGGCATAAAATGAGATAATAAAGAAAAATGGTGCGATGGACTGGTGAGAAGGTGAGGCCAAAATGTGCCGCAAATCCATCATCGCCTGCGGTAAAAGGGATGCCAAAAAATGTAATGCGGGGAATGGAATAAATGCCCGCGCTGCCATTGGTCACATCGCTCCAATTAATCAATACAAGGCGGATGATTTCCCCAAAAGCCAAAGTAACGATGGCGAGATAATCCCCCCGCAAACGCAAGACAGGAAAGCCTAAAATAATCCCCCAACTTGCTGCGAATAGACCTGACAAGGGCAAACACAGCCAGAAAGATAAACCAAAATGCGTGGAGAGCAGTGCGTAGGTATAAGCACCCACTGCGTAAAAAGCGACATAGCCGAGATCAAGCAAACCTGCCAGTCCCACAACTATATTTAAGCCCCATCCCAACATGACATAAATCAGGATTTGAATACCATAATTATTGATCCAGATAATGCTGCGCTCTGCGCCTAAGGCGCTGAGCATGATGAGTGGGAAAGCAAACAGGCTCGTAAGCGCACAGAGATGAAAGAGGGGATGTTCAGAGATGGGGCGCGAGGGGGCGGCTGGGCGCTCGTGCCGCCTAAGCGCGATCAGGCTTGCGCTCAGACTGATGATGAAAAAGAGGCATGCGGTGGTGATGGTCGCGAGAGCAAGCCATGACCAATGCGGCTCAAGAATGAGCTGATTAGAAGGATTTTGTTCAAGTCTGAACGTAAGGATCGGAAAGGCTAATGCCGCCGTGATGAGACCTGCACGCACAGATGTTTTGAGTGCTGTGTAAAGCGCTGAAGGCTTGCTCACATCACACCTTTTCAATGTCAGGGCGCCCCAGCAGACCTGAGGGCATGAAAATAAGCGTGATGGCTAAAATCGAAAAAGCCGCGACATCTTTATAATCGGATGAAAAATAAGCTGCCCAAAATGTTTCAATTAAACCGATGAGCAAACCGCCCAACACGGCCCCTGGCAATGAGCCAATGCCACCGAGAACGGCGGCGGTAAATGCTTTGACGCCGGGAATAAAACCATCGGCAAAATTGATGATGCCGTAATAGATCATGAACATAATACCTGCCACAGCGGCCAAAGCAGCGCCGATGATAAAGGTCAGGGAAATGGTTCGGTCCACATCAATGCCAAGCAAAGCGGCCATTCTCTGGTCTTGCGCACATGCACGCTGGGCGCGTCCGAGCGGTGTTTTTTGCACCATAAACCAAAAGCCCAAGAGTAATATAAGCGTCAGAAGAAGAATAAAGATTTGTTTGTAAGAGATTGTTACATCGCCTTGTGAGAGCGTGATGTGAATGAGGCCGCTGACAAATTCAGGTGCTGCTTTATTGCGCGGGCCTTGCGCGAGTTGAACGAAATTAGAAAGAAAAATCGATACGCCGATGGCTGAAATCAGCGGCGCAAGTCTGAAGGAATGACGCAGGGGACGATAGGCAATACGCTCAATCGCCCAATTCCAAAAACCAGTGGTGATCATTGTTGCCAAGAGCACCAAAATGAAAATGAGGGGTTGGGAGGCAAGTCCCAGCCATTGTGTTAGCGCCATAAAGAAAATCAGGCCAATAAAGGCAGAGAGCATGAAGACATCGCCATGGGCAAAATTGACCATGCCGATGATGCCAAACACCATGGTATAGCCAATGGCAATCAGCCCATAGATGGCGCCAAGGGTGAGGCCATTGACAAGCTGTTGCAGGAAAATATCCATCGGTGGCCATCTCCAGAGCATGGGGCGAGAGCACCCCTCCATCATCAGATTGCCAAGGGATAGCAAGGCTCGCTCCCAAGCGCAATCTGCAGCCCTTGCTGCCTCTGGCTTTTGTTGTGACTGGCGCCATATAAAATGCAGGTTGGATAAAGCGAGACGACTATGGCGCATCTGCGGCTTGTATTTGGGGATCAGCTCACACATGAACTGGCAAGTTTGCGTGATGCGCAGCCCAATGACGTCATTTTAATGGTGGAAGTGTTGGAGGAGGGGCGCTTTGTGCCTCACCACAAGCAAAAAATTGCGTTGATCCTCTCAGCCATGCGTCATTTTGCACAAGACTTACGCGACAGGGGATTACGGGTTGACTATGTCAGGCTTGATGATCGCGCCAATACCCAGAGTTTTGAAGGCGAAATAGGCCGTGCTCTCAAGCGCCATAAATTAAAGCGGTTGATCTGCACATGGCCAGGGGAATGGCGTGTGCTTGAGCTCTTGCACAGACTTCATGATGATGGGCTGTGCGAAGTCGTTATTTTAGACGATGAACGCTTTGAGATGAAGCGTGATCGCTTTGCGGCATGGGTGGGGGGTAAAAAATCTCTACGCATGGAATATTTTTATCGTGATTTACGCCGCAGCACTGGTGTGCTCATGGAGGGCGATGAGCCCGTGGGTGGGCAATGGAATTTTGATCATGATAATCGCAAGCCCATTCCTCTCAAAAAGCGCACGCCTGCGATTGCGCGCTTTGATCCCGATGCCATCACGCGTGAGGTTATTGCCTTGGTTGATCGAACTTATCCCGATCACATCGGCAGTTTAGACAAGTTTGGGTGGGGTGTAACGCGCAAGGATGCTTTGGCGGCACTCAAAGATTTTATTAATAATCGCTTGCCTGAATTTGGTGAATATCAAGATGCCATGCGTGCGGGCTCGCCTTTTATGTTTCACTCCGTCCTCGCGCCTTATCTTAATTTGGGTTTACTAACAGGGCGTGAAGTCTGTCTCGCGGCTCAAAAAGCATGGGAGAAAAAACACGCCCCACTTAATGCCGTTGAAGGATTTATTCGGCAAATCTTGGGGTGGCGCGAATATGTGCGCGCGCTTTATTGGCATTTCATGCCGGAGTATCAGCGCAGCAATGCTTTGGGCGCGCATCGCGATCTCCCTGATTTTTATTGGACGGGCGAGACGGATATGCGCTGTGTGGCCCAAGTTGTGGATGATACCAAGCGTTACGCCTATTCCCATCACATTCAGCGTTTGATGATTACAGGTAATTTTGCTCTCTTGGCAGGGCTTGATCCAGCCCAAGTCGAAGATTGGTATTTGGCGGTCTATGCCGATGCGTTTGAATGGGTGGAATTGCCTAATACGCATGGCATGGCGCTCTTTGCGGATGGCGGCCTTATGGCCTCAAAGCCCTATGCGGCTTCGGGTGCTTATATTCATCGTATGAGCCATTTTTGTGGTGATTGCCATTATGATCCCAAGATCAAATTAGGCGAAGGCGCGTGCCCGTTTAATTATCTTTATTGGAATTTTCTCATTCAAAATGCCACACATCTCGCGCGCAATCCACGCCTTGCTATGCCCTATAAAAATCTAGAAAAAATGGATAAAAAACACCAAAGCGACATCATGGCGCAGGCCAAGGATTTTTTGGATCATTTGCCAACAAAGTCTAAAAAGTGAAATGGGCTAAATGCCCATTTCCTTAAAGACCTCTTGCGCTTCTTTGAAGGCATGATTGGCTGAGGGAACGCCCGCATAAATCGCGCATTGGATGATGACTTCTTTAATTTCATCCTTTGACATGCCGTTGTTGAAGGCAGCGCGCACATGCATGCGAAACTCGTCCCAATGCCGCAAGGCGATTGTCACTGATAGCACAATGACAGAGCGAGTTTTGCGATCAACACCAGTTCGCTGCCACACATCACCCCAGGCAGTGCGGGTGATGAAATCAACCCAATCTTTGTTAAAGTCATTTATCCCCGCTTCGGAGCGATCAACATGCGCATCGCCCAACACTTCTCTACGGGTTTTTGAGCCGCGCTCAAATCGCGTTTTATCATCCATCAGCTCTATCCTTTCCTCTTTTGTGTGCGCTTGGCCTTAGCGGGCTTTGTTTTTTTAATAGCTTGTTTCTTGATTTTAGATTTTTGCGCAGGGAGCGTTTTTGGTTTTTTAGCCGCAGTTTTCTTTGTCCCGCTCTTTTTTACAATTTTTTTCGTGGGTGTTGTCTTTCGCGCAGCTTTTTTTGTGCTTTTGACCTTTGTTGTTTTTTTCGCTGCTTTCTTAGCTGGCGCTTTTTTAGCTGTTTTTTTAGCTGTTTTTTTAATTGTCTTTTTTGCTTTTTTAGCCGTTTCTTTCGCCGTTAAAAAATCCAGAACGGCTTTGGTAAAGGCTTGAGCTGCTTCCACATTTGATAAATGGGCTGCATTTAGGCTTTTCACTTTCGCCCCCGCGATAAAGCTGGCGAGCTCATGTCCTAATTGGGGCGGTGTGGCGGGGTCTTGATTGCCTGTAATGATGAGGGTGGGGCGGCTGGCCGCGCGCACGCTTTCGCGTTGGTCCATATCACGAATAGCACCACAGCACGCGATATAGCCATCAGCGGGTGTGGTTAAAAGCATATTGGTGATTTTTGCGACATCATCAGGTTTTTTAGTTTGAAAATGAGGTGTGAACCAGCGTTCAATGACAGCCGATGTAATTGCGCTCATGCCTTTTTCGCGCACTGTTTTAATGCGGACATTCCACCCCTGCGGTGGGCCCATGCGTGCGGCTGTATTGGCCAGCACAACACGTTCAAGACGATGGGGCGCGTGGCTCAACAGCCATTGACCCACCATGCCACCCAAGGAGAGGCCAAGAAAATGAGCGCGCTCAATGCCAAGTGCATCCAGAATGGAGAGAGCATCTTGGCCGAGTTGGGCGATGGAATAGGGGCCTTGTGATGCAATGCTGTGGCCATGGCCGCGCGAATCATACCGCACGACTCTGAAATGAGCGCTCAAAGCTGCGATCTGGGCATCCCACATGCTCAAATTTGTGCCCAAGGAATTAGAGATCAGCAGGACAGGTGCGTTTTCAGCGCCATCGCATTGAATGTTAAAAAAATCAGTGCCAATCGACAATTTGCTCATAAACATGCCCCTTCAAAGCTGGCGATCACTTAACCTGCGCATAGCCTTACCGCGTCTTTCGCGCAAGTTGTGATGTTAGCGCTGGACGTGGGCAGGAGTTTTGGGCAAGAGAAAGGCTCACATGTGTCTCGCGCAATGCGTTATGAGGTGAGGAGTAGACCATGGCTATGACAATGAAAGGGGAGGTCTTACTTCCCGCAAGCCGCCAAATCGTTTGGGATAAGCTCAATGATGCCGAAGTTCTCAAGCAATGTATCCCTGGCTGCCAATCCCTTGATAAAACCAGCGAGACCTCTTTTAGTGCTGTTGCCAAGCTGAAGATTGGCCCTGTCAGCGCCACATTTAAGGGGTCGGTGGAATTATCCGATCTTGATCCACCTAATGGCTATACTATTTCAGGTCAGGGTGAGGGAGGTGTTGCTGGTTTTGCCAAAGGCGGCGCCAAAGTGGCTTTAGGGCCTGCACCTGAGGGTGAGGGAACAGTTTTGTTCTATGATGTTGAAGCCAATGTCGGGGGTAAAATTGCTCAGCTCGGCGCGCGACTTATTGATGGCGTGGCTAAAAAAATGGCCGATCAGTTTTTTGCCAATTTTGCTGAGGCCGTCAAAGCGTCACAAATCCAGTCTTAATATAAAGTTGAGTCTTGAATCTATGCCGCAAGCCTTGACCCTATGGCGAGCGCATATCACTATCAGTGGAAATCGGGTCGGGCTAAGTGCCCAGCCGATATTTGGAGGAATGTGAGATGACAGCCATTACAATGAATGTGAATGGAAAGCAGGTGTCGGGTGATGTTGAGCCGCGCACGCTTCTTGTTCAATTCTTGCGTGAGCATTTGCGTCTCACTGGCACGCATGTGGGCTGCGATACAAGCCAATGTGGTTGTTGCGTTGTTCATGTTGATGGTCGCGCTATTAAATCCTGCACCGCTCTTGCTGTGGCCTGCGATGGTTCAACTGTCGTGACAATTGAAGGTCTTGCCAAAGATGGTGTGTTACACCCCATGCAGGAAGCTTTTCGCGACAATCATGGTTTGCAATGTGGCTTTTGCACGCCCGGCATGATTATGAATGCTGTTGATGTCGTGCATCGCAAAGGCCATCAGCTCGATGAGCATATAATTCGTGAGGAATTGGAAGGCAATTTGTGCCGTTGCACGGGCTATCACAACATCGTTAAGGCTGTAGCGGCAGGCGCTCAGGCTATGGCAAACGCCAAGGCCTAAGATCACCGATTTTATCAGGCGTCCTCCGCCAGTTGCTTTTATGATTTGGTCAAACGCGTTCATTTCTAAGATATTAACATAGACGTGGGGGGAATGATGAGCAGCACAGGCATAGGTGCGTCCGTCAAGCGCACAGAGGATCATCGTTTCATTACAGGCAGTGGGCATTATACCGACGATATCAATCGTGCGGGTCAGGCCTATGCTTATTTTATTCGCTCGCCCCACGCTCATGCTGAAATCGTGTCAATCGACACATCCATAGCGCAGTCTATGTCAGGCGTTTTGGCGATTTTTACGGGCGAGGATCTGGCGCGCGATAAGATTGGCGGGCTGATTTGCGGTTGGATGATCCATTCTAAGGATGGCTCGCCAATGAAAGCAGGCGCCCATCCAGCCTTGGCGCAAGGTAAAGTGCGTTATGTCGGTGATCACATTGCTGTTGTTATTGCAGATAGTTATGCGCAAGCGCGTGATGCCGCTGAAAAGGTCAATGTGACCTATAAGGTTTTGCCTGCGGTGGTTGATCCTGCCACGGCGCCTCAAGCGACGGGGGTGCCAGTCCATGATGTGTCAAAAGATAACATTGTCTATCAGTGGCATTTGGGCAATCAGGCGGAGACCGAGGCTGCTTTTGCAAAAGCCGCGCATGTGACACATCTTGATATCGTCAACAATCGATTGGTGCCCAATGCGATGGAGCCGCGGGCGGCAATAGGTGATTATGATTTTGGCACAGATAGTTTTACTCTTTACACCACTAGCCAAAATCCTCATGTGGCGCGGTTGGTCTTATCTGCCTTTATTGGCATTGCGCCTGAGCATAAATTACGCGTGATTGCCCCTGATGTCGGCGGTGGCTTTGGCTCGAAAATCTTCATTTATGCTGAAGAGACCATTTGTGTGTGGGCCGCGCGCAAAGTGAAGCGTCCAGTCAAATGGACGGCTGAGCGTTCTGAAGCTTTTTTATCAGATGCGCATGGGCGTGATCACGTTACCAAAGCCTCGCTCGCGCTTGATGCGCAGGGCAAGATTTTGGGACTTAAAGTGCACACCATCGCCAATTTGGGCGCTTATCTCTCAACTTTTGCTTCGGCAGTGCCAACCTATCTTTATGCTCCCTTATTGTCGGGGCAATATAATATTCCCGCAATCTATGCTGAAGTTGATGGTGTTTATACCAATACGGCTCCAGTTGATGCTTATCGTGGGGCGGGACGGCCAGAGGCAACTTTTGTGGTTGAGCGTTTGGTGGAGGTGGCGGCACGCGAGCTTGGTCTTGATCCCGCTGAATTTCGTCGTCGTAATTTTATCACGCAATTTCCTCATCAAACGCCAGTTATTATGGCTTATGATGGTGGGGATTACGCAGCTTCGCTCGATAAAGCACTTCAAATGGCTGATTATGCCAATATTGCTCAACGCAAAGCCGAATCTGCCCGCAAAGGTTTGCTGCGGGGCATTGGCTTATCCGCCTATATTGAGGCTTGTGGCATAGCGCCTTCTGCAGCTGTCGGCTCGCTGGGGGCAGGTGTGGGCTTGTGGGAGTCAGCTGAAGTTCGTGTCAATCCAGTGGGCACTGTGGAAGTGCTTACCGGTTCTCATTCGCATGGGCAGGGGCATGAGACGACTTTTGCGCAACTCGTGTCTGATCGTCTGGGGATTCCGCTTGAGACGATCTCGATCGTTCATGGCGATACTGACAAAGTGCAGATGGGGATGGGAACTTATGGTTCCCGCTCGGGCGCGGTGGGTATGTCAGCTCTGTTCAAAGCATTGGATAAGATTGAAGCCAAAGCCAAAAAAGTGGCGAGCTATGTGCTTGAAGCCTCTGAGGCCGATATTGAATTTAAGAATGGCACGTTTGGCGTAAAGGGCACGGATAAGAGCATTGATTTTGCCTCCGTTGCTCTGCAAGCCTATGTTGCGCATAAGTTTTCAGGTCAAGAGCTTGAGCCAGGTTTGAAGGAAACAGCTTTTTATGATCCCACAAACTTCACTTTCCCTGCGGGTGTTCACATCTGCGAAGTGGAGATTGATCCAGCCACAGGCGTGACGCGTATCGACCGCTGGACGGCAGTTGATGATTTTGGTGCGGTGATCAATCCCATGATTGTTGAGGGGCAAGTGCATGGCGGTATTGCGCAAGGCATAGGTCAGGCTTTATTTGAAGCCGCGCATTATGATCAGGCTGGCCAGTTGATGACGGCGAGCTTTATGGATTATTGCATGCCGCGGGCTGATGATTTGCCATCTTATCAGATTGGCTTATCCAATACGCCTGCGCCGTCAAATCCACTGGGTATTAAGGGCTGCGGCGAAGCTGGCGCGATTGCGTCCCCACCTGCGGTGATTAATGCCATTACTGATGCCCTCGGGCATGAAAACATTGCTATGCCTGCAACGCCAATGGCGGTGTGGCGCGCAGCACAATCAGCCAGCCTGAAGGCTGCGGAGTAATAAGCCCTTGGGGCCGTTTATAAAGATGGAGTTATCCAGATGTATGCATTCAATTATCATCGCCCAAACTCGTTGAACGAGGCGAGCAAGCTTGCGGGCTCATTGGATGAAGGCAAAATTATCGCGGGCGGAATGACGCTTTTGCCCACGATGAAACAGCGTCTTGCCGCGCCATCTGATTTGGTTGCTCTTGATAAGATTGATGATTTGCGAGGCATAGCGGTGAAAGATGGCGTTGTCAGCATTGGCGCGATGACACGCCATGTTGAGGTCGCCACCTCTGCTGAGATCAAAAAAGCTCTTCCCGCCCTGGCGGAATTGGCTGGCATGATTGGCGATCCCGCGGTCCGTAATCGCGGCACGATTGGTGGCTCGATTGCCAATAATGATCCGGCGGCAGATTATCCTTCGGCATGTCTTGCCTTGGGCGCGACCATTCACACCACAAAACGTGACATCAAAGCCGATGATTATTTTCTTGGCTTGTTTGAAACAGCGCTCGAGCCTGGTGAAATCATCACGAAAATATCATTTCCTGTTGCTGATAAGGCAAATTATCAAAAATTCCGCCATCCAGCTTCTCGTTATGCTCTCACAGGCGTGTTTGTGGCTCAAAAGGCCGGCAAAGTTCGTGTTGCCGTGACGGGCGCTGGTGAGAATGGCGTGTTTCGTGCCACATCACTGGAGCAGGCACTTGAGGCTCAATTCTCGCCCGCAGCGCTTGAGGGCAAGAGCCTATCTGCTGAGGGGCTGAATACGGATATTCATGCTGATGCGGCCTATCGTGCTCATTTAATTGTGGTTTTAGCAAAGCGGGCGGTGGCGGCGGCGCAATGATACAGCCGGTGCCTCAGTCGATTGATGACACTCTCGCGCTGCTGGAGCGTGAGCATTATGTTGCCGACCGCTCACTTGCCAGCGTGTTGTTTTTGGCGCTGAAATTGGAACGTCCGCTCTTGCTTGAAGGCGAGGCAGGGGTGGGTAAAACCGAAATCGCCAAAGTATTGAGCTCTGGCTTGGGGCGTCAGCTTATCCGTTTGCAATGTTATGAGGGGCTAGATGTCGCCTCAGCGGTTTATGAATGGAATTATGCCCAGCAAATGATGGCCATTCGCATGGCTGAAGCGGCGGGCGAGGCAAGCCGCGATAGGCTGGAACATGACGTCTATTCAATGCGTTATCTCATTAAGCGGCCGCTGGCGCAGGCGCTTGAGCCGCATGTTGGGGGCGCCCCCATTCTCTTGATTGATGAAATTGACCGCGCCGATGCCGCCTTTGAGGCTTATCTACTTGAAGTATTGTCTGATTTTCAAATTACCATAGCCGAGATCGGCACGCTGAAAGCACATGACAAACCCATTGTGATCTTAACATCAAATCGGACGCGTGAAATCCATGATGCGCTGAAGCGCCGCTGTTTATATCATTGGATTGATTACCCTCTTTTTGATCGCGAGCTGGCCATTGTGCGTGCCAAAGCACCAAAGGCGGGTGAGGTGTTGACGCGGGAGATCGTCGCTTTCGTTCAGGCCTTGCGGCAAGAGGATTTATTTAAAGCCCCCGGTGTTGCTGAAACGCTGGATTGGGCAAGTGCTCTGGCTGAGCTTGATGCAATGGCTTTAGAACCCGATGTCGTGCACGACACATTGGGTGTTCTGCTGAAATATCAAGATGATATCGCAAAACTGCAGGGCAATGCCGTGCACAATATGATTAGTGCGGCGCGCGAAAAATTAAGGGTCTGATATGTCAGGCTTTTTCTTGCACAATCTCGTGCATTTTGCACGTGTGTTGCGTGCTGCAGGTGTGCAAATCAGCCCCCATAATGTCATCGATGCCCAAGAGGCGATTGCAACCCTAGGTTTTGCTGATCGCGCGGATATGAAGGCCTGTTTGCGCGCCATCTTTATCAAACAGCATGATCAGCTCGCTTTGTTTGATGAGGCCTTTGACATCTTTTGGCGCAAGCGCGGTGTGATTGAAAAACTTATTGCCGCTATGGGTCCGCAGCTCAAAAAAGCAGATGAGCAAAAATCATCACCCCGCATAGGAGCGCGGCGACTTGCGGAAGCGTTTCAGCCCCGCACATCAAAATCACAGGCGCAGGCGCGTGTTGAATTTGATGCGCGTTTGACGACATCAGATATTGAGCGATTGCAGAGCAAAGATTTTGAACAGATGAGTGCAGATGAACTCATGCTTGCGCAAAAAGCATTGGCACATCTGCATTTGCCTGATGATCTCATGCGCGTGCGAAGGATGATGCCGACATCACGCCAAGAGCGTATTGATCCACGCGCTATGGTGCGTGCGATGATGCGCACAGGTGGTCATTCCATTGAATTGCGCTATCGCACACATCGCACGCAGCCGCCACCTATTGTTGCCTTGTGTGATATTTCCGGTTCAATGAATGATTACACGCGTATGTTTTTACATTTCTTACATGCGCTTAGCGCGCAGGGGCGCGTTGTGCATGGGTTTTTATTTGGCACACGTTTGACAAATGTCACGCGTGCTTTGCGGGCGCGTGATATTGATGATGCATTAGCACGTTGCGCGCAGGCTGTTCCCGATTGGAATGGCGGCACGCGTATTGGTTCATCCATTGCGCAATTTAATCGTCAATGGGCACGGCGTGTTTTGGGCCAAGGGGCACATGTTATTTTATTTACCGATGGGCTTGAGCGCGATGGTGTTGATGTCCTCAGCACCGAAATGGAGCGCTTGTCGAAATTAAGCCAACGGCTCATCTGGCTTAATCCTTTATTGCGCTATGATCACTTTGAACCCAAAGCGCGCGGCATTGTGGCCATGCTGCCCCATGTTGATGATCTGCGGGCGGCCCATAATATTGTTTCTTTTGTTGATTTAATTGAGGCATTGTCGCGCCCGCTTCAGAATGGACTGCAGCGACAGCGGTAGTCCGCATGGGCCGCGCTGGCACATATGATGAGAAAAAAACTCTCTTATTGCGGCATAAAAAGCAATTTTCCTCTCGTTGACGCGCGTGCTTAGCTTTGTTTAACTGAGACTATCGATGAACGATCGCGGCATTTGATGGAGCAGCTTGCACCGCGTTATCAAAGCTAAAAGCACCACGATAATGATCGTGGGCTCCTATAGGAGAGCGCCATGTCAAAACGATGTTTAAGCAATCGCTGATTTTCTAACCATTTTTCATGCGAGCTAAACCACATCAGGTGCAACTGATGATGAGAGCTTGCGACTTTTTATATCAATGCGCTCAACATTTATGCGCATCATTCTTGCAGGATTTACAATGAAACGTCGTCATATCCTTGGGCTCGCGTTGAGCTCACTTACATTTTTATCTGGATTTGCTCATGCTGCTGATGTCAAGACATTGCGCATTGGTTATCAGAAAACCAGCATTTTATTGGTGGTGAAGGGCCAGAAAAAACTTGAAGACAAATTAGAAGCGAAGGGCATAAAGCTCGAATGGGTGGAATTTGCGTTTGGACCACCCTTGCTCGAAGCGCTGAATGCGGGCAGTCTTGATTATGGTTATACGGGTGATAGCCCGCCCATTTTTGCGCAAGCTGCGCGGACTAATTTACTTTATGTCGGCGCCATCCCCGCGCGTGGTTATGGGCAAGGCATTATTGTGCCCCCTTCGTCGGAGATTAAAACACTCGCAGATCTCAAAGGAAAAACCATTGGTGTTGCCAAAGCCTCAAGTGCTCATAATTTACTAATTGTTGCTCTTGAAGACGCGCATTTGGGTTTATCGGATGTGAATATCGCTTATCTCGCCCCTGCT
>Ga0164297_10001108_pt1 | contig 29706 bp, 26 predicted proteins | sample GEODES058metaG_FD_113539 | JGI IMG/M metagenome (GOLD analysis project Ga0164297, IMG submission 113539) | Dystrophic lake water microbial communities from Trout Bog Lake, Wisconsin, USA - GEODES058 metaG | ecosystem: Environmental > Aquatic > Freshwater > Lake | place: USA: Trout Bog Lake... | reverse complement strand
TTGTAGTCTGACCCAGGTGAGTTTTTCTAGATATATTGGTGTTTGAATTTGAACTAAATTAGATAATTTCAATTCCGGAATGTAAATATAAATATTAGACATGTATGCATGATGCATTAGCCCTATAAATATTTTCCCCATGAGCGAATAATTAATTACTTTGCCAGAATAAGTTCCATTTGTGGGTGAATGGGTATATTCTATTTCAACAGTTTCTAGATGATATGCACGTGATAAATTTTGTTTAGGAATATATACAGTTATTGGCGATTGGTTTTCTGGTGATATACAATTTATAAAACCATTTCCAAATTCATTAAGAATCAATGTTCCCTTTGTAATCTGGGGTGTATGTTGTTGTGGTTGTTGTGGGTTATCAGTTTGGTGTGATTGATTAATTGACATAAAATGCAGGTGTAATTATATTTATAAATGTAAATAAAAAAATAGAAAAAACGATAACCCGTAAATTGAAAAGAGTTCATTATTTCTTAATTAATTCCATGTCTGTTTTCAACTTTTGCAATTCGTCTTTAGTAGCTGATAATTCTTTTTGCATTTGTATAAGTAATTCAGTTAATTCAAAATTAGTTTTATTATAAGGTTTCCGAATAAGTTCTTCTAGAATATTCTTACAAGAATCACAAATATCATGGTCCTGTAAGAATATTAGGGGCACTATATGGAACAAATTCCAAACAATATTTGTCTATTTCTGTATAATCATAGGATAATTCATCAGGTGTCCATTTTATCCATTTTGGAAACATATATCCATAAGCCACATCTTCATTTGTTTCTACTTCTCTAAATTCACAATTTTCATTTAATTCATTTGCTAGTGATTCTAGAAATGTATCGTGTTTTTCCACAGAAATAGTATTATTTTCTTCAGTCATTATGTGGTTATTTTTACATCTAGTAGATTGTAGAATATATTTCAATTTTATTTTGCAAATAAAAAAATTGAATAGTAATTTATATATTTAACTAAATAAATACAATATAAGATAAATTAACCAAAATCCCCATCGCAATAAAATAGAAATAATTACAACAATGGAAGGGATTAATTTGGAAGAAGTAATGATAGTAAATCTAGATAAGAAACTTAATATTAAAGATACAATAAATGAAATACATATTTACAATAAAAACTTAGAGTTAGTTCCTATAAATGAAACTAATAAAATAAAAAATTTATACACTGATGGTAAACTAGATGTTGGTAACAATGAATTTACATTTTTAAATTATGGCATTTACCATCAATTTATTGATAAAAATTATGATGAAGCAATTAAATATTATTTAATGGCTATCAAAAAAGATAATACCTATGCAATGAATAATTTAGCCCTAATACATGTATTTATGAAAAATTATGATGAAGCTAAAAAGTACTATTTAATGGCAATACAAAAAGGGAATTTATTTGCAATGAATAATTTTGGTATTTATTATCTATATATTGAAAAAAATTATAATGAAGCTAAAAAATATTATTTAATGGCATTAGAACAAGGTAATGTTCAGGCAATGGTAAATCTAGCACATTATTATTATGTTATAGAAAATAATTATAAAGAAGCTAAAAAGTATTGTTTGATGGCATTAGAACAAGGTAATATTCAAGCAATGATAAATCTAGGACAGCATTATTATGTCATAGAAAAAAATTATGAAGAAGCGAAAAAATATTATCTAATGGCATTAGAAAATGATAATAATAATACTTTGATAATTAATACCTTAGGAAAAGTTCATTATGAAAAGAAAAATTATGAAGAAGCGAAAAAATATTATTTAATGGGAGTAGAAAAGGAAAGTATAGATTCAATGTTTGAACTTGGAAATTATTATAAACTAATTGAAAATGAACAAAAGCAAGCAATTAAATATTATATGATGGCATATATTCATTCTAAATCAGAACCTAAAATTATCCGTGATACAATTATTAAGGAATTAAAGGAAATAACAACACCTTTAGAACTTTTTATGCTATTTCAAGATAATGCACTAGAATATAATGAAGACATAACACCCGAAATACAACTTTATATAAATAAATTGAAACTCGCAAAGGTTGGAATCTGTGATTTATGTAAGGAGAAAGATAAAAAAGTAATTATGCTACAATGTTTTGCACATGAATACTGTTCTAATTGCTATGTGAAAGTCTGTGATAAATCGTGCAGCATCTGCAAATTGTAATTTAGTGTAATTTATAACCTAGCAACAAGCTAATTAAAAAAATTGAAAAAAATAAATAGCTTGGATTTTTTTTTTTTAATAAGAAATATCTAAATAATTATCTAGAAATAATTCGACTAATAGGCATTAATAACGAATGACACAACTTTTCACTAAATTTGCAAAGTATCTCCCAAAATATATTAAGCCACAATCATTGGAACCATTAAATTTATCAAATTTGAAACAAATTAAAAGTAAATGTGATAGCTGGAAAATTCCTGATGGTTACACTAACATCGATTTTTATGATTATCTAAATACAAATAACACGGCGAATAATCATATTGGTTATATAAGATATAATGCAAAAACTGGCCAAATCGGAGTATTTTGGATTAAACCAGAATATAGAAATAGAGGTCTAGGAAAACAAATATTAGAACAAACAAAGGAACATATGAAAGAATATAATACACCTTATATTTGGGCTTTTAGTAATCAAAATAATAAGTTTTGGTCAAATGTATTTAACAAAAAATTTGAATGGGATGATAATTCTGGATATAAGATGAAAATTAGTTCAATGCAATAAACATAAAATAGATTTATTTTTTAATGTTTTTAATCACTTTATAAAATGGATATTACAGAATTAAATTTTAATAATAAAAAATTAACAGAACTGCCAGATTTAAGTTATTATCCTAACTTGAAAATATTAAATTGTTGTGATAATAATTTACAAGTATAGATAATCTTCCAAAAGGCCTGAAAATATTAGTATGTTTAGCTAATCCTCTAGAATATTATTTTGAACCTACTCTAGAGAATATCAGAAAATATAATCTAGCAAATTGTAAATTATAATAAAAATTGATTTCTAATGTATTTATTTTTTGTAATAATATTAATTCATAATGGATAAAAATAATGAAAGTATTACAAATTTGGATTTAACCTATCGAAACTTAACAGAATTACCTGATTTAAGTATTTATCCTAATTTGAAAAAATTAAATTGTAGTAATAATAAATTGAAAAATCTGAATAATCTTCCAAGTACAATAACTGAATTAAATTGTATTGGTAATGATATAACAAATTTAGATAATCTTCCTATTGGTTTACAAATATTAGATTGTTCTTTTAATAAATTAACTCATCTAGATAATCTTCCTAGAAGTTTGCAAAGATTAGATTGTTATAATAACAAATTAACAAATCTAGATAATTTGCCTAATGATTTAGAAATATTATATTGTCAAGATAATCAATTAACACTTCTAGATAATCTTCCAATTCATTTACAAAGATTAAAATGCAATAATAATAGAATAACACATCTAAATAATTTACCATGTACATTAAAAATATTACATTGTATATGCAACCAATTAATAAGTCTAGATTTTCTTCCATTAACACTTACTTATTTAGAATGTAGTAATAATAACTTAACCAGTTTAGATAATCTTCCAATTGGATTAAAAGAATTATATTGCGATCATAATAAATTATCAAATCTTAATAATTTACCATTATCATTAATAATATTAAAATGTACTTATAATAAATTAACTAATCTAGATAATCTTCCAATAAAACTTACAGAGATATATTGTAGTAATAATCAATTAACACGTCTAGACTATATACCAACATCACTTACTTATATATATTGTTCTTATAATCCTTTGATATATGATTTTGAACCTACTTTAGAAAATATCAGAAAATATAATCTAGAACAACAAATATCCAAAAAGTAAAAAATTGATTTCTTATGTAATTTATTTTTTAATTACCTTATAAAATGGATATTATGGAATTAAATGTATCTAATAAAGGATTGACAGAATTACCAGATTTAAGTAGGTATCCTAATTTGAAAAAATTAAATTGTTCTTTTAATAAATTAACAAGTCTAGATCATCTTCCTAGTGGATTAAAAAAATTATTTTGTGGTTATAATTATTTAACGAGTCTAGATAATCTTCCATATGATTTACGAGAATTATATTGTTTTTGTAATCAATTAAGACATTTAGATTATCTTCCTATAAAGTTAGAAATATTAAATTGTGGTGACAATCAATTAACAAGTTTAGATCATCTTCATATTAGTTTGCAAAAATTAAATTGTTGTTATAATAAAATTACAACTTTAGATAATCTTCCTAGTAATTTACAAATATTACATTGTTTTTATAATAAAATTACAACTTTAAATAATCTTCCAATATCACTTATAAAGCTATATTGTGTTAATAATCCTCTGGAATATGATTTTGAACCTACTTTAGAAAATATCAGAAAATATAATCTAGAACAACAAGTTAAAAATTGAAATAAAAGAAAAATGAAAAATAGCAATAAAAATTAATATATGTTTTTTTTTGTAATACTAAACCAGACTATTCCGGATTAAGGCTCACTAAAACCTAATTTATGCATACCTGCAACCACATAATGATGTGCTAGAACAAAAACAAATGCATGAACAACAACTGATGGAATAGTTGTAGTATGAGAACATACAATATTACCGCTATTCATATTCACTGGTGGTAATGTTAAGAGCACACCTGGAGTGAGTAGAAAAAATAATGTACCACATACCAAATCCATAACACCGATCAGTGGCGCAGGTGTGGTTGATTCACTTTCTGGAATTAATCCCATTGCACGTAATGCAGCCTTACCTAAATAATGATGGCATATTATAAATATGACCGCATGGACTAATGCTTGAGTATAACTTACCTTTGCCATAGGGGCGGATAGCAATTCACCAGCCTTTAAATTAGGTAAGGTGATTAGTAATTGAGGTGATAGAAGGATAAAAAGAATAAATATGAGAATATAATCAGGATTCATTTTGCTTTGTTTTTGTTTTTGTATTTTACTTAGATTTTTAATCAAATAATTTTATGAGAATTAGATACCACCATATACAGGGTGAAATCTATTGAAAATGAACGTGTTATAGTGTTCCCAGTTATACCCTATCCAAGGGGATAACTAAAGTTAATTGTGTGCAATTCTAAAATTTACATTTTTTTAAATGTTTAGAAATAGTAATTTTTCTGAATTTTAGTACTTATTTTTATCGAAACTATATATAATAAAATGCTTGATTCAAATACATTAAAAGATTCTATTACACTAAAAGAATTTCTTATAAGATATACAGCAATACCAGAAAAATTTATAAATGAATACAAATTTAAAGGTATTTTAAATAAAAAAGGGTTTGAAAATTCAAAAAAAAAAATATAGTAATCGTATAAATATAACAAGAAAAACAAATAAGTATGGATTAATTCAAAATCCAACAACATTTATTGATAAACGTAATATTATGAATTATATAAAAGCTATTATTCAAAATAAATATTCATCAGAAAATAATAAAACATTTATAATCTTTTCAGATAATGGTTCAAATATTTATAATAATGATATTGATAGCTTAATTTATATAACTAAAGGACATCAAAGTATGTATATATCTACCGGAAAATTAGGTTCAGAAGAAGATGATTTACATATTTTTTTGTTAATGTTATTAATTTGCAGAAATAATTTATTAGTAAATAAAATTAAATCATATATGATATTTAGTTATGATAATATGCATTGGTTAGAAGAATTTATTAAAATTTTATCTATTGAAATAAAATATACATTTTGTGAATTTGATTATTTTAGTAATATAATTTCTAGAACATGTAATAATTTTATGTATCCATTTTTATTATTTCTTAATAATTTACCAGAAATTGAATTAGATAATAGTATTGCAATGCTTACAAGATTACTCAATGATACTAGAAAAATAACTTCTTCATTAGAAAATAAAAAACTAAAAGAACCTAAAATTTTAAACTCTTTATTACACCTTTGCACATTTAAAATGCTGTTTTTTAAAATTTAAAATTTATATAAATTTATTAGTAATAAAAACAATATAAAGAATATCAAATACCAATAAGTAAGATATACTTTTAGCAGTTTTCTATGTCTTCCTTATCTTTGGTATAATTATCATTGGTAAGTATGTTTCCTAGGGTTATTTCTATATGTCTGCTTTCATTAGTAAAGGTATTTAAGCCTTGCATATCTAACGATGTGCAATTTATCTGTCAATGATAGGTATTATAGGCACCAGTGCTATTTTAGGTAGATTAAACATATATAAATACCTATAAAGGCTTAGTAGCGTTAGATGTTTTGAAAACATATTGGCTAGCGTTAATTTGCCTATAAACTCATATCTAAAATAATAGGAAAAGAAAACTTGTTTTTTACCAATTACTGGCATTAGGTTATCAAACAACCTATGGTAAAAGCTAGTAGATATGTTGTTTTTACCGGCTTCAGTGCCAAACCTTAATTTGAGTTTGAAGTGCTTATAATCGGCATTTTAAATGTGCAAAGGTGTAAAAGGTATGAAGAATACAAATTTAAAAGTCCAAAAATTACAACAACAACAAAAACTTATAAATTTACAATTAAATCAAGTAAGGATACAAAATCAAAATTCTTCACTTCCAAGTGATTCCCAAATGCTTCCTACATGAATTTCAAGATATGGATACTCATTTTTTAAATTTTTAATATAATCTAAATAATATTTTTCATCTATTAGTATTTTTAAAGTTTTTAAATTATTTGGAATTAATGATGGAGATATTTTTCCACATATACATAATTTTTCAAGGTTATTTGGAAATTTTGTTAAATTAATAAAATCATAATCATTATAAAGTTTTAATATCTTTAAACTAGATGGTAAATTTTTTATTGACTGATTAAATTCACATAAAAATCCAAATCCTAATATTTCAAGATTAGATGGTAAATTATTAATTGAATTATTAAATAAACAACCACTTGAAAAATATAATATTTTTAGTTTTTTTGGTAAAATAGTAAATGGATGATTATATATACAATGATTATTAAAATATAAACTAGTTAATTCCATTGGTAAATCAATAATTTTATGATTATAGTTAGTAGAAATAACTAATGCAATCAAATCATTGGGTAAATTATTTAATAAATTATTATAATTTTCTCCTAAATCTAAATATTTTAAATTACAAGGAAATAAATTAATACACGGATAATTATATTTTTTATCCATATAATAACCTGATAATTTAAGAACTAGAAGGTGTTTCATAATATTTAAATCAAATGGAAAATATTCATTTTGATTCTGATATATTTCTAAATGTGTTATATCATTATCTAAATCTATTATTGGTTTATTATTTTCTAAACTTTCATCATTAATATCTGACATATCTATTCTAACTATTTTATATTTTTCTGTTTTTTCATTATTATTAACACATTCATTAATTATCTTAATGCATTTTAATTTTTCAATATCATATTCTACTTTAATATTTATTGTATTATTACTACAAAAATATTTATCAACATCATTATTAACTATATCTATATATAATTCATCATCCATATTTTGTTTAATATCTAATACTTACATTCTAAATTCATTTTTTATATAAAAATATTAGAATTGTACTGTAAAATATAATAAAAAAAATTATATTAATAATTTATCAATCCCACCACGCATTTGCTCTTTTAGTTATTTTTTCATTTGGTTCTACATCACGGTGAACTAAAAATGGTTTTAGTTGTTCTAGCAAACTAGGATACATATTATTAAATTTATCTAGAACTTTAATAGGTGCATTATTGATCTTTTCGATTAAAATATTAATTTTTATATCTTTTTCTTGCGTTGTTGGTTTTAATTTCTTATTAATGTAATGACATTCATCTACTCTATCTTCACGTAAGGATTCTAATTCACTTGAATCTTCTAATTTAGTTTCTAACATCTCAATAGCATTATAATCTTGCAAACCCATAATAATTTTTTTATACAAAATATTATTTAATGTATTGCTTTTGAATGTATTGAAATCATCTCTAACTGTTGCTAGTTCCTGTTTAGTAGTAGCTAGTTCCTGCTTAGTAGTTGCTAGTTCTTGTTTAGTTGAAATTAATTCTTTTTCTAAATAAGCAATACGTGCTTTTAGTTCTTCATTTTCACGCTTTAATTCTTCTATTGTTTTATCCTTATGTTCAATAATCTTAATTAACGTGTTATTGAAAGCTGTTAAATCATTTAATTTATTATGTAAATATTGATTTTCGGTTAGTAATTTATTATAATCATCTAATGGAATTGTTATCATATGTTGTTTATCCATTTTTGCTTATTATATGGTAATAATTTAATTTTTATATTCAATTTTATATTTTCTTTATTCTAGAAATACTTAAAAATTGATTTTATTCTTTATTCTAAATCTTTGTAATAATAATATAATAAATATGGCAAAAACATATAATATAAAAAAGAAAATAACTTTGGAAAACTACAAAAATACTAAAGAAAAAGGTGATGATTATGAAAAATATATTCTAGCATATCTTTATTCTGAAGATAGTAATCGGAAAATATGGTTATGGTCAAATATACCAGAAGATGTTATGTGTGATGTGGGTTTAATCGGTAATTGGAATGAATATCGTCTCCAACGAAAAAGTAATCGTATTAATAAACTGCCTGATGTCGGATGTGATATTTTTATGATTGATACTGAAAATCACAATCATTTAATACAATGTAAATATTATTCCATGAACAAATCTGTTAAAATAGAAGATTTAGCAGGATGGAATACTATGTTGCTAGATTATCCTGATATGTACGGTGATTTATATTATACATCTAAACTTAGTGAAAATATTAAAGCAAGAAAACCTACTCCACGTATTCAATATTTTTATAAACCTTATGAACCTATTCTAGAAACAGAGAAAATCAATATGATAGATGTGAATACTGTGAATCTTGTGAAACCTGTATCTAAGCCTGAAATTACATTAGACTATATTCTAGGTAATCATCATCATCAAGATGAGACATTATTCCCAACTTTTAAATTACAACCTCGTGATTATCAACTTGATGCTTATAATGCATTAAAAGATAAACAGAGAACAGTTTTACAATTACCTTGTGGTATGGGTAAAACACTTATTGCTATTATGTTATCTAGCCATTATGATTTAGTCATATTCATTAGTCCTTTGAAATCTTATTGTCAGCAAAATAAAGAAAGATTTGAAGAACAATTAACTGGATTTCATACAGAAATTGTTGATAGTGAAGGTACACGTGATACAGATAAATTAAAACTTATTCTAGCAGAACCAGGAAAAAGGAAAGCATTATTTGTAACATTTAAATCTTTAGATGTTATTATGAAACTATGGGAAAACGTTAAACACGGATATTTCATTATTGATGAAATGCATAATATACCTTATGATGATGCAATTGTATATGATGATGAAGATTATTATGATGATCTAGAAGAAGAAAGTAATCTAGATGATGAAGAAGAATTGACTGATAATAAAGAACTTAATAGTCAAGATGAAGATTTAGAAGAAGATGATGACACGGAGATGGAGAGCGACAAAACAGATACAGAAACAGAAAGTAATCTAGAAGATGAAAGTAAATCGCCAATGTACCAATTATTACATAGTGATGCTAGAATTATGTTTATGAGTGCTACTCCGCGTTTATTTGAAGAAAGTGATGAAACTGCGGAAGGTATGGATATTGATAATGAACTATTTGGCGAAGTCGATTACCAATACCCGATGGGGAAAGCTATCGATGACGGCCATATTTGTGATTATATGATTTATGTTCCCACAATGGCTATTAAAAAAGATGAAGGTCTAGATACAGTAATTGAAGAATTACAAATTAAAGATTATAATAAAGAATTGCTAGTGAAAGCAAGATTTATAATTCGTGGATGTATGGCAACTGGTTCTAAAAAATGTATAATTTATTGTATTGAACAAAATGAATGTACTGAATTAATGAAAATTATTAAGGATTTATGTGAATCTTATTTTGCAATTGATTGTTGGTATGATACTATTACATCTAATGATTCTAGAGATGCTAGAAAGAAGAAATTAGGGCAATTTGCAAATATTAGTGAAAAAGCATTTCTATGCTCGGTTCAGATTTTAAATGAATGTATAGATATTCCTGAATGTGATAGTATATTCATTACTTATGCTAGTAAAAGCCGGATAAGGAATATACAGCGTTTATGCCGTGCCAATCGCAAGGATGCGAAAAATCCTAATAAAGTTGCTAGTGTGTTTTTATGGTGTGATGAATATGCCGAAATGGCTAGTTTCATGAAACATATAAAAGAATATGATTCTAGATTCAGTTTTGAAAAAGTTAAAAGAATTAATAGTAGTGATGCTAGCAGTTCTGGTATTATGAAAATTGGTGATTGCGGTGATGATAAAAAGGTGTTGGATGGTGTTATAGTAGGGTTTAAGAGTGTTGCTAGTTGGTATGAAAATTTAGAGAAGGTTAAGAAGTACATTGATGAGAATGGGAGGAGGCCAACACCTAAGTCAAATAATAAACTAAGAATGTGGTTGCAAACTCAATTATATTATTCAAAAAATATAATAAATATAATGAAAAATAAAGATATATATAAATTATGGAATCAATTCATAAATGATGATAGATATAAAAAATATTTTCAAAGTAATGAAGAAGATTGGAAAAATAAACTAGAAGAATTAAAAGAATTTATAAATATAAATAATGCTAGACCAACACAAAAAACAAATAAAGAATTACATTCATGGTTATATAATCAAATTCATAAATCAATATATAAAATAAATATAATGAAAAATAATGAAATATATAATTTGTGGAATGAATTTATTAACAATGAAATTTACAATAAATATATATATATTGATTATACATTAGATTGGCAAATAACATTTGATGAGGTTAAAAAATTTATTGATACTAATAATGCTAGACCGCATCCAAAAACAAATAAAAAATTATGTACATGGATATCTTCTCAATTAGTAAATATGAAAAAAAATATTGGGATTATGAAAAATAGAGACATTTATAAACAATGGATAGATTGTATAAATTCACCAAAATATAAAAAATATTTTAAATTAACAGATTTTAGAATCAGACATTACACTGAAGATATTATTAAAAAGTGGTCTTCCAAATTAAAAGAAGTTAAAACATTTATTGATGAAAATAATAAGTTACCAAGAGCATGCAATCAAAGGGAATTAAATTCTTGGATACAACATCAAAAACATTATTCAAAAAAAAGAGAATATATATTTAAAAATGATAAAATATATAAGTTATGGTATGAATTTACTAATGATTTAAAATATAAAAAATATTTTAACAATAATGAAGAAGAATGGAAAATAAATTTTGAGAATGTAAAAAAATTTATAAATAAATATGATAAAAGACCTACATCAAAAACAAATGAAAAGTTATGCGAATGGGTATCAAATCAAATTAAAAATTCAAAAAAACGTATAGGAATTATGAGAAATGAAGAAATATATAATTTATGGAATGAATTTATAAACAATGTAAAATATAAAAAATATTTTGATTTGGATAATACAAGAGATTGGAAAAATCAATTAGAAGCATTAAAGCTATTTATAAATACCAATAATGCTAACCCTACAAAGAAATCTAATACAAAATTACATAGTTGGCATACAACACAAATTAATAATTATAGAAATAAAATAAAAATTATGAAAAATGATGAAATCTATACTTTGTGGACAGAATTCATAACTGATTCTAGATATAAAAAATATTTTGAATAAAAACTTAAAGAATATATATTTATTAATTTCAAAATGGATAATACTAGAGATGCATCAGCATCAATGAATGGTTATTTTTATCAACGTTATTGTTGTGTATATTATATTTTAAATGAAACTAATTATGAATATATACTTGAAGAAGGATATGAAGATATTGATATGATTCGTATTAATGATAATCGCGCAATAATACAAGTAAAATATTGTTGTGATACAAATGAAAAACTGTTATTTAATACTGGTTTGTTTAAAGTTATATGTTCTAATTTCGATAAATTAGATATTGATAAAATTATATACGTGGCATACAATACTAATGAATATATTTATAATCAATCACTTCAAAAAGCATTTAATGATAAAAATTATTATGATATTGGTAAATATTTACTGGTAATAATTTATAAACATATAAATAATATTAAAAATAATAGTGATATTTTAAATATTGATTATGAATTTAGAGAATTAGAATTAAAAATAAAACAGAAATTAAATAATAATAAAAAATATAAAAAATTTTATGCATATTTTTCACAAGAAGAAAATTGCATAAAATATTTTAATAAATTTGCTTTAGAAAATGGTAAAACTTTTAATAATCTAATAACGGATATTAATAATAAAATATTAGAAAAATATAATGATTTTGTGCAAAGTAATAACAATGATATAAAGCAAATAAAAATTTTTTTAATAAGAAATATAATATTTGAATATTTAACTAATAAAATGTTTAATAATAAAATTAATAGAAAAATTATTTATAAAGATATTATTCATGAAATAAATAATAAAATAAAAATACTAATTAATAAGGATAATTTATTTTATGAATTATTGAAGCAAAATGCAATTTTAATTAATGAATATTATAATAAAAATAATGTTTTATATATTGAACCAATAAATGAAATTATTCAATCTAATTTCTCGACAAATGATTTAGATATAATATCATTTCTAATTTGTTTACTTAATAAATATATATTGAAATTAAATAATTTAGTAATTAATAAAATAAAACTTTTTTTAATAAATATTTTGGTAAATAAATTTATTAAAATTGATGATGATAAAAAACTGTTATATATTAAATATTTAGCTATGATATCTAATAATTATAATAAAAAATATAAATTACCTTTTACAAAATTATTAAAAATGATTGACCCTAATTATAATCCCAATAAATATTTTTAAGTAGATTTTTTTTTTCTAGTTTTTTTAATAAATTTCTTATAACTTATAAGATTAATATAGAAAATATACAATATATTATCCAATAATTAAATATGGACTTATCCATAACTGAAAAATACAAATTTTACATCTACAACAGGTACAAAGATTTACTTAATGCTAAGCCGCCACAAGATTTTGATAATAATGATTTATGTAAGATTTTCGAATATTTCTCCTGTATTAAACTAAGTAATGAATATGGACAAGATTTCTATGAATATTCTGATATTGACCCCGAATTTAAAGAAATAAACCAAATGTCTAAAAACGATACTGGTATTGATTGTTGTAATTTGATTGACAGTATAGTTCAATGTAAATTGCGCAAAGATACATTAACCTGGAAAGAATGCGCAACTTTTTTTGGTAGTCAAAATATTTTTAATGAGGAAACTAATGAAGCTATTATAAGATGGAAAAAATTAATTATCACACGAAATAATGATTGTAAACTAGCAACGAATTTACAAGACAAACATAGATTATTTATTGATAAAACATATTCTAGAGATGAATTAATATCATATTGTCAAAATTTAATTACAACACCGCCACAATTACCAATTACTGTCAAAACAAATGAAATTATAAGAGATTATCAACAAGAATGTATAGATTTAATTGTAAATAGTAATGAAAATGTTATTATATCATTGCCTACTGGAACAGGTAAAAATTTTATAATAGTTCATTCTTTAGAAATGAATAAAAAATATTTAATTTTAGTTCCTAGAATAATTCTATTAGAACAAATTCAAGAGGAAATTAAAAAATATAAACCTAAACTAAAAAATAAAATACAACTTATTGGTGACAGTAATGATAATTTTGATGATAGTAAAGATATAACCATTTGTGTTTATAATAGCATTAAAATTATTGAAGAACATAATAATAAATTTCACAAAATATTTGTTGATGAAGCACATCACATTAATAAACCCGAAATATATTATAATGATGATGAGCCGGATGATGAACCAGATGATATAGATGGTTTAGATGATATAGATGATAGTGAACTAGATGATGTTGCAAGTGGTGAAGATGCAAGTGAAGAAGAACAAGATAATCAACTAGAGGATGATGCAAGTGGTGAAGAAGATAGTGAAGAAGAAGACAGTGAACTAGAGGATGAAATAAATAATAAAACAACATATATTGATACAATTAATAATTTAGTAAAATACAATAATAATGTTTATCTGTCTGCAACTATTGATAAAAAAGATGGATTTAAATATTATGAAAAAAATATCAGAGATATGATTAATAAAAAATATTTATGTGATTATACGATAAATATACCTGTTTTTTCAGATGACCCAACCAATAAAAATATTTGTGAATATTTATTGAACCAATATAGAAATATTATAATTTACTGTAATTCTCAAAAAGAAGGGCAACAAATAAATAATCTATTAAATAAGATTCAAAATAATTCATCAGAATATATTGATTGTAATACACCTAAACAAAAACGTAAAAAAATAATAGAAAAGTATAAAAGCGGTGAATTGCCCTTTCTAGTTAATGTTCGTATTCTAGTGGAAGGTTTTGATGCACCTATTACAAAAGGTGTATGTTTTATGCATTTGCCTTCTTCTAAAACTACTTTGATACAAATTATTGGTAGAGCATTAAGATTACATCCATTGAAAACATATGCTAGTATTATATTGCCATTTTCTTCAAAAGAAGATGAGACAAGTATAATACATTTTATGAAAGTAATGGCTAAAAATGATTCTAGAATAAGGAAAGCTTATGAATCTAAAAAAATAGGTGGATATATCAATATAGAAAAACAAAACGAAAAACAAAATGACAAGGAGAATGATGATATTGATGAACTTAATAATAACATTGAGTTTAAATACAATTTAATATTTGATAGTATGGGTGTCATGAAAAATAGTGAAGAAATATGGATGAAAAGGTTGGAAGAAGTTAAGAAGTACATAGATGAGAATGGGAAGAGACCAACAAAACAAAATAATGAATTAAAATGTTGGATTTCACATCAATTAATTAATTCAAAAAAAAGATTTTCAATTATGAAAAATGATAATATATATAATTTATGGAATGAATTTATAAATGATGTTAGATATAAAAAATATTTTGATAATGATAATATAAGAGAATGGAAAATAACTCTGGAAAAAGTTAAAGAATTTATTAATATTAATTGTAAAAAACCATCTTGTATTAATAATGATAATTATATAAAAAAACTCGGTATTTGGATTGTTGCACAAAATCGTAATTATAAAAATAAGGAATATATCATGAAAAATATTGAAATATATAATTTATGGAATGAATTTATTAATGATGATAGATATAAAAAATATTTTGACAATGATAATATAAGAGAATGGAAAATAACTCTGGAAGAAGTAAAAAAATATATGGATGATAATTATAAAAAACCATCAAAAAATAAATTAGGCAATTGGATTAATACACAAAAACAAAAATATAAATTAAAAAAAGAAATTATGAAAAATGATGAAATATATAATTTATGGACTGATTTTATAAATTATAATAAATACAAAAAATATTTTATAAGTAATGAAGAAGAATGGGAAATTAATCTGGAAGAAGTAAAAAAATATATGGATGATAATAATAAAAGACCATCAAATAAATTAGGTAATTGGATATGTGCTCAAACACAAAATGCAAAACAAAGAAAACAAATTATGAAGAATGATGATATATATAATTTATGGGTTGATTTTATAGAAGATAATAAATATAAAAAATATTTTATTACTAATGAAGAAGAATGGAAACTAAATTTAGAACAAGTAAAAAAATATATTAATGAAAATAATGAAAAACCAATTGAAACTAATAAAAATGAATATATTCGTAAATTGGGTAGATGGATTACTTCTCAAAAAAGAAATTACGAATTAAATGATAAAATTATGAAGAATAATGAAATATATCAACTGTGGACAGAATTTATTAATGATTCTATATACAAAAAATATTTTGATTTAGATAATATAAGAGATTGGAAAATAAAACTAGAAGAAGTAAAAAAATATATGGATGATAATAATAAAAGACCATCTGAAAATAATAATTTAAATGGATGGATTACTAGAAACCTGAGAATTTATAAAAATAAAGAAGAAATTATGAAAAATCAAGAAATTTACTTAATATGGGAAAATTTTGTTAATGACTGTAGATATAAAAAATATTTCATAAGTAATGAAGAAGAATGGAAAAATAATTTAGAAAAAGTAAAAAAATATATGGATGATAATAATGAAAAACCAATTGAAAAAATAGATGAATATTTATCAAGATGGATTGAAGTACAAAAAAGAAATTATAAAAATAAAGAGTTTAATATGAAAAATGATGAAATATATTTTTTATGGAATGAATTTATTAATAATGTAAATTATAGAAAATATTTTTTATCAAATAAAGAAGAATGGAAAAATAATTTAGAAAAAGTAAAAAAATATATGGATGATAATAATAAAAGACCATCAGAAGAAAATAAAATAATTCATATTAAAAAATTAGGTCAATGGATAAGTACTCAATTAATAAATTATGAATCTTGCAAAAATATTATGACTGATATAGAAATATATAATTTATGGGATGAATTTATTAATGATTCTAGATATAAAAAATATTTTATAACAAATGAAGAAAGATGGAAAGAAAATTTTAATAAATATAAAAATTTTATTAATTTAAACAACACAAAACCTACATCTATAACAAATTATGAATTACATAATTGGCAAAACCGTCAATTACAAATTTACAAAAAAAAAGATAAAATTATGAAAGACCCAGAAATCTACAATCTCTGGACAGAGTTTATAAACGATGCTAGATACAATAAATTCTTCATTTGAAACCCCATCAAACCCCATAGAAGCATTCGATTATTTTATCTAGCAAGTATTTATTTTCATCATCCCATGTTCGATTCCAAATTGCAAAGAATATTGCGCCTTTGTAAAAATCTTTTGCAAAATAACTATATAATGTATCCAATTCATTAATTGGTTCTGCCATATGAGTATTATTTTTATATTCCTTAGTATTTCTGTCTTGTTCGCGGGTAACCCAAAATTCAGCATTATTAAAACCGATTTTACCTAATCCATACGATTGATATATTTTTTTAGAATCATAATCAATAGCATAATAGAATACATCACTTTCATTAAAACGTTTTATTATCTCCGCAAGTTTTGCATTAGTATTTTTATAAGATTTTGGTATTTTATATACAAAGTTAATATATTCTCGTTGCATTTTAATTTTATCTTTTTGAATTACACGAGTAAATTCCTGTCCGTCAGTAGTTAATAGTCCCATTGAATTAAGTTTCAATAAACGTTCAATATATCCTGGGTCGGTATCTAGTAATCTACCATTATGTTCCGGTGTATTTGGTATTTCACCTGTAATAAATAATCTATTATTTGTTAATAATCCTTTGAAAGTCTTGTACTTAAACCACCTTTTATCAACGTGGGATACATCGTCAATATCATATTGATAAATTTGATGATTTTCTATTCCATAATTAAAATCTTCTTGGTCTTGTTCTTGTTCCCGTTCAGGATCCGCCATATTGTTTTGTTAAGTAATTATTGAAAAATATGAAATAATATAAAAAAGAAATTTTATTTTCAATTTTTTTATTTTCTTGTTTTTATTGAACTGCTAGATTATTATTCTAAATAAATTATATAGATTATATAGAAAATGTCATTTAGAAATAGAGGTACAAGCAAATTAATAAAAACAAGAAAATCAAAGAATGATAAAGATAGTTCCATTACTAGATTAAGTAGAAAATCTTCAAATACAAATAAAAATATTATTAATAATTTTAGAAACAAATATATATTACGAATATATTCATTAAATGGTTTCAAAATTAAAGTTTATGATAGTGAATATCTTGTTATAATTAAAATTGGTATGGAATATGAAGAATGTAGTAGACTTACTATAATTAAGGATGATAATCCGTCAAAATATTATGCAGAATTAGAAATATTTAATTATCAAATAGGTTGTAATATGACTGAAGATATGGAAAGAAGTATTGGTACAAAAATAATGATGAAAACTATAATTGAATTTATTAAAGTAAAATATCCATCAATTAACAAATTATTTTTAAATGATGCTTCTATGTATAAATGTGATAAATTGTCAACATATAAAAATCATTTTTCCTTATATGATTATTACTTATTAAAATATGGTTCTACTTATTATGGAAAAAATTTCGGTGCTGAAATGCTATATCAAAGTGATATAGATTCACACGAAATAAATAAAAAATTAATAAAAGATTATACAATAAATAAAAAATTACTGGAAAAATATTTGCACAAACTAGTAAATAAAATACCTGTTCCAAGTATTCAAGAAGATATAAAAGCATTTATTGGTGCAATATACGATAATGAACTAGCGACAGAATTTATAAAGAGATATAGATTTACAAATAATACTTGTTATTTAATGCATTTTCTATTTGAATTTATTAAAAAAGTAATAAATATTTCAACACCAACAATTATTTTAGAAAATGATGTAATTGATAAAGAAAGTTATCAAACTATATTTCCTTATTGTGTTATAAACATTTAACATCATTTTTATTTTTATTGTATGATGATATTAATTTATTTTCTAGTAAATTTCATTGAACAATTAAATTCTTTATTAACCTTTATATTTTCCATTTTAGTGAGATTTAATTTTTTAGTCTTTCTAGTAAGTCTTAAATTATTTAATGTTTTCTTTGTTTTAGTATTTGTATTAGTGATTGAATTATTAGGTTCATTATTAAATTCTATATCTTCTTTTTGCAATTCTACTATAAAATTATTAGATTCAAATGAATCTACATAACAACTATATCCTGATAATCCACCTACATTATATAATTCATATGTATTAATATCTGGCAATGTTTTTATTAAATATGTAATTAATTTTTTACATAAACTTAAATTTCTATATTTTTCATTTACTTCTATAAATTCAATATATATACTATTATCATCATCATTAATTTTATAAAGCAAATAACCAATTATTTTATTATTTTTAATTGCAAGCACTATTGATAATTCTAATTCTTCAATATCATTCAAATTATTTAAGTTTATTGGAAATATTACTGTAGATTGTATTATTTTTTCACATTCATGCTTTATTTTTTTATCTAATTTTGAAATCAAATTTTGTCTTATCAAATAATCAATATCTTCATCAATAATGATACCCAAATTAAGTAAAATATCCAGAATATCTATGTTATTCATAAATATGACTAAATCATCTCTAAAACTTATATTTTGTGTACCATTATATAATTTTATACTTTGTGATTTTATACTTTGGGATTTTATTTCTCTTTTCCCCATTCTATTTAAATGTCTATTAAATTCATTTAATATTTCATCAATTTGTAATACTTTTATTTTATAATAAATTATTGGTTCAGTAGTTGTCTTAGAATTTATATATATATCACTATATTTTTCAAATAATGGATGTCTAACGTTATCTAGCAATACAAAATCTATATTCTCCATTATTTTTTTTAATTCTTTTATAGTTAGTATAGAAATAATTTTATTTTTTTATTCTAGAAGAATATAAAAAAAATGAGTGTTGACAATTTAATTTTTTAATTCATCTATTCTAGCATCATCTCCATTTTCCTTTTTTAACTTTTCTTCCTTTTTCCGTTGACGATATTCTCGCATATACTTATTATATTCTTCTCTATGTTCTTTTCGCCATTCTATCGTTGCTTCTTTGTTTTTCTCATTATATTCTGGATTTTCACGTATCTTATTATAATATTTTTGTTGTGCCCGCTGAACATATACAGGAACACGTGATTTTTTTTTCGGTTGAATTTCTTTATTTTCTTCCATCATATAAAAATTATTGTAATTCTAGAATATAAATATTTATTTAAATCAATTTTACAATAACTTAAAAGAAAATAATTATACTATATAGAATAACTACATTGAAAATTGAATCTCAATTACAATATGGCATCCAATATTAGAAATCCCAATACTGAAAACCAGAAAATGGCCAGCAAGCCTAAAAAGGTAGTAATAAAGAAAAATACAACAACCTGTAATAAAATTCTCTACCATAAAAAATAGAATTTATAAATTCTGAAAAATATAAAAATTGGACTAAGGAACATTTTCCAGAAATAGAAATCTAATGTCTACCAGTAGAACGTAAAACCCATTTTTTACTAATTGGATAATATGTAGCACAAACTGAACCAGTTCTAAATCGGTAATATTTGCCATCAAAATCAGGATATTTAGAACCTTCTTTAATTTGTTCTAAAAGATATACAAATCGTGTATCTCGAAAAGTTTTTTTGTTTAGTTCATTAAAATATGATTCTAATGCTTCATCATTTATTTCAGGTGGCATACTTTCTAATTTAATCCAATTACTTTGAGATACTGGTACAGTTACAGGTGTGCTAGATTCCATATGAAGAATATTTCGATTGCTATTATTTAATAATGCATCATATTCTCTTCTAGATATGGTTATCATTGGTTCCATGTTGTTATTTACAGGTTCTAAATAGGAAAAAGATAATGACATTTTTCTACTAAACAAACTTATTTTAATCTTTAAATTCATTTTTACACCTTTGCACATTTAAAATGGCACCCTAATGGATATTAAAGGTTTAGCATTGAAGCTTAGTAAAAACAACATATCTACTGACTTTTACCATGAGTTGCCTGATAACTCAATGTCAGTAATTGGCATCCTACTATTTTCTGATTTATTTCCTAAAATTTATATATAGGGGGTTATGTCGAGCTAACGTTAGCCAATAAGTTTTCAAAACATCTAACATTATCAAGACTAATAGGATATTATACAGGTTTATACCTCTAAATACTACACAGCTACCTATAATACAAGATAAAGCAAGTAGACTGCACATCGATGGATATGCAAGGTTAAAACTAGTAATACTTAGAGACATATATAAATCCTATTTAGGAAATAGTAAATTTTGTGAATTTCCTATCTTAAAAAGATAGGGAAGATATAGAAAATAGCTAAAGTATATCTTACTCTTTATTCTAAGGAATTCTTTAAGTTGTTGTTTATCTAATATTTTCAATTATTATATACTTAAAAATCGGCGTTTAAAATGTGCAAAGGTGTAAACAAAAAAATTAATCTTTATATTTATTAAATATTTGGGTTAATTTGCTAGAATACTTAGAAATAGTATTTCTAGTTATTTCATTTTCAATTTTTTATTCTTTTTTCCGTCGTCGATATTCTCGCGTGTACTTATTATGTTTTTCTTAATTCTTATAATTTATTTTCTGTTATCTTTTGTTTTTTCTTCTTTTTGTTTTGCAATCCATTGTTTCTGATATTCATTATGTTTTTCTTTATTTTTTGCTCTCCATTCTCTAGCATTATCTGCATTCTTTTTCATAAACTCTGGATCATTTTTCTTTCGTTCATAATATGCTTTTGTTGCATTACGTATATAAACTGGTGTTTTTAATTCTTTTACAGTTTCTACAGTTTGTTCTTCTTTTTCTGACATTTTATTCTAGCATACTAATTTATTTTATATACTTATAAAATCTTTATTCAATTTTATTAATCATTTAAATAAACATGAAAAAAGTAAAATATATTTATTATTCATCATCTTCTTCTTCAATTATTGGTATATTTAAAAATATTTTAATTGATTTCGCAATTATTTTATTAAGCTCACATATAAAATATTCATTATCATCGTACTTATTTAATTCTATGTTTCTTTCTGATTTTTTTACAAAATTTAATTTAGTTTCAATACCTTCAAAAAATTTAATTATAAAGTGTGCCATGTCTTTATTTTTTTTTGAATCAATAATATTTTTTATGTCCTCAATAATTTTAGTTATTATTAATGTTGAACTTTCATTTATATATTTATTTTTATTATTTTTATACCAATTATAAATATAATTATATTTAATATTATAATATTCCAATATTTTTTGATATAGCTTATCAACTATTATTGCATTTTTATCACTAATTAAATTTGTATTAGAAATCCAATCAATAGAATAATAACTATCATTATCAAATGTAAATATTATGGTTTTAATTGATTTATTTGAAAATCTATCAAAATTATTATTACTACAATTATTTATTAAATGTGTATCGTAAATACTATCCAATAATATTTCATTATAATTTAAACAATTAACTTGCGGTTTTATATAAATATTGTAAACTTCTCTTTCATTATAACCTATCATTGTAAAATAGCTGTATATATTAAAATCATTATTTGTTCCATTATAATCTACTCTATGCGATATTAACCAATTAGTACTTTTATAATCATTTAAGAATTTTTGATATATTTTATTTATTTTTTTAATTTGTTCATAATGATTTAATAAATATTTATTTATTTTATCATATTTTTCATCTATAATATCATTTAATTTAAATTTTTTCTTACAAATACAATTTTCATGTCCTAGAATTGTATTATTAAATGTTTTATTATAGATATCTGTTATATTATATAAATCTGTTATGGTAATTGAACTAAATGTCCTGTTTTGTGTTATTTCAATCATATAATGCAATATTATACATTCATATGGGCATAAATTTATGATATTATTTTTATTAATTATTTTTTGTAATTTTATTTTTATTGATATGATAAAATCGTAAATTATTTTATTGTAATTAATATAATCTTCACCTTTATCATATATTTTTACTATTGATAAAAGTATTTCATCAGATTTATTATCAATATTATTAATATATTCTTTTACTGTTTCACAATTATATACTTGCATATTACTTATTTTATTAAGTATGGCATAAATTTGCCGTTTTATTTCTGATTCTGTTTTGTTATTATTTTCATTTGCTACAATATTTAAATATAATGATATTAACATTGATGCATATCTAATACAATGATGACCTAAATCAATAATTTCTTTATCGCTTTTTTCATCAATAAGTTTTTTAATATTATCTGTTTTGGCAATTATATTATAATAAATATCATTATAATCTAAATTATTTTTTAACAAATTAATTATTTTTTCATATCTAATTTTATTTGAAATATTAATATCAGTACATTCTAAAATTACATTATTTTCCTTACAAAATTTCATTAATTTTTTATAAATATCATCATATTCATTTTCTATTTTAATATATATTCTTTCTTTTGCACGTGTTAATGCAACATGTATCAAAGAATTATATATTAAATTATTAGTTTCTTTACTAAATTTCAATAAACTTTCTTCATTTAAACCAATTACAAATACAGCTTTTCTACCGTCACCTTTTGATGTATGTATAGATACAATTCTAGTTGCGTTTTCAGATTCTGCTAAATTTATAGATGTTCCCTCTTCTGATTTATGAAAAATTGCATATCTAGTAAAAATATTAGTATTAAATTTGTCACACCAATAATTATTAATTGCAATTTCTAATGAGCAAGCAATTTTATTTTTATCTGTAAACGGAGTTATTATTAAAAAGTCATTTGGATTATATTTGTATTTATTGACTGCGTCTATATAATATTCCAGTATATTCTGAACTGCATCATTTAAATTATTATTAGCAATTTTAAATGGTATCACAACATTCTTATAATCATTTGCGTCTTTATAAGGTGTTATTTTTGGCAATTCATATCTTTCAAAAGGAATAATATCATTAACCAAATTTACCAATTCGGGATGATAAAATCTTCTACAAACATTAGTTTTTTCACATATAATTTTATTAATATAACTATAATCATTATCTAGCATATATATAAATGCATTTTTATCATCCGATAAACTTTGTAATTTATCACCAACAATATATGCATCAATATATCTAGACTTCATTATCTCAAAAATGGCAATTCCATATTCCTTATTTAAATCTTGTGTTTCATCAATTATTAAACACATTTTCTTATTTAATCTTATATTTGTCGAACCATAACTAATTGCATTAATCTTTTCATCTTCAATATACCCATTAATAATGGAATTAACTAATCCTTTGAATTTATCATATTCTTTAGTATTTTTATTCCCAAGAGTATACATTAAAGAATCAATAGTTCCAATTATTAAATGCGATTCTTTATTATTTTTTGTATTATTAAACTTAATTTTATATTTCTTGTTAATTTCTTTAGTATCTACTATTTTAATATTTTTTAATTGGCCATTATCAATTTGAGTTTTTAACTCATTATAAATTACATATTTAGCAGAGTGTTGTTTTGATACAACTATTAAACAATCATAATGTTCAAATTCTTTAGATTCTAGCATTTGGATAATTCCAAATGTTTTACCATTTCCAGCACCTTGTTGTTTTAAATATAATGTACATTGGTCAGGCTTAATTATACTATGTATTTTAGAATCATTATGTTTTAATAACTCAATAAATTGTTCTTTTTCATAAATATTTTCTTGTAAAATATCAATCATATTATTTTTGACATCTTTAGGATATAATTTATATATTTTCTCATCTATATCTAAATAAATATATTCATAACACACAAATGATTTATATTTCCAATCATTATCAATAAATTCTATATAAACCCTATTTACATTTTCAAATTTTAGTACTTTTATTGAATCTTGTCCATGAATAATCCATAATATATTTTTATTATGTAAATTATAATCATGTTTTCTATTACATACTTCTTGATATGTAATATGACTATGTTGAAATTCAATAACTAGATTATATTTCTCTAATAAAGCATCAGTTCTTCTATTTTTAATTTGTGTTTCATTTATTTTTGGAAATTCATATTCTGTAATTGGAAAATTACCTTGCCATTCAGTATGCCATTTAGTACAGGGAATACCACCTACATCATTTGTGTTTTTATGTCTGAAATATGGTTTTTTAATATTACCGTGTGCAAAAATTAATTCATGACCTTTATTACATTTTAACATTTTACCTATTTCTTTTTTATCATTTCTTGAAAGATAATTATTTACTGATATTTCTATGCCTTCAATAGATGCATATTGTGAAACAAAATTCACGTTACATAAATTTAATGTTTTATCGCACATTTTTGATTTATTACGTCGATTATTATTTGTATGAATCAATTTTTTAAGTTTATTTTAATTGGTTATAATTTTATTTATAAAACTTAAAAAAATATAGTGAGTATAGTATATAATATACTCAATCACACAAAATTGAATCTCAATTATAATATGTCTTCTAACACTAGAAACTCCATTACTGAAACCCAGAAAATGGCAGCCAAGTCTAAAAAAGTAGTAATAAAAAAGAAATTTATTCTAGCAACACCGAAATTAGAATTTAAAACCACAAAAGAAAAAGGTGACGCTTATGAAATCTTTATCAAACATCATTTAATGGATACTGGTGATTATAAATCTGTTTATCTTTGGAAAGATGTACCTGAAGCTGATCTATTTGCCAGTGGTATTATGGATAATTGGAACACCTCTAGAATACGTCGTAAGCAAGCTAGAACTACTGGTATATTACCCGATTTTGGCACCGATTTATTAGTTAAATTATCTAGTGATGATAAATATAGTATTGTCCAATGTAAACATTATGATGAATCTAAACCTCTATCTGCTAATGACCTAGGAACATTCTTATGTATGGTTATGCGTTATCATAAACAAGTATCTAGTTTAGTTTATTCTAGCAGCTGTTTTCAAAATCATTTACTAATGCTAGGAGATGATTATAATATTAAATATAATGAATTAAAATTTAATCCTACTAGATATATTGAATTACTAAATACAATATATAAACCTGATGTGGATAAAGAAAATAGTAAAATATTAATTCCTTATGATTATCAATTAGAAGCAATTAATGCATTAAAAGGTAAAGATAGAACAGTATGTCAAATACCTTGTGGTTGTGGAAAAACACTAATTGCAATTAAACTATGCGAGGCATACAAACAAAATGTGATAATTTCACCATTGAAATCATATTGCGAACAGAATCTAGACAGATATAAATCGCAAATGCCTAGCGAATATGCAATGATGATTATTGATAGCGATGGTGATGGTCGCAATATAGACAAAATTCAGGAATTTGTTAAGAAGAATAATAAGATATGCCTATTTGTCACTTTCAAATCAGTAGATATTATTAATAAATTAATAAATGATGGATTATTAAAGACTGGTGAGTATTATGTAGTTATTGATGAATTTCATAATCTTTCTATAAATGATATTCATGAGGATATTCTAGAAGATGATGTTCTAGAAGATAATCCAAATGAACTTATTGAAGAAAATAAAGAAGATAATATACTGGATGGTGATTCAGAAGATGAATATTTAGAAGAACTAGAAGACTTGGAAGATGAATCCATTGAAGATAATACTACTGAAATGTTTAAATTATTACACAGTAATGCTACAATATTATTCCTTAGTGCAACACCGCGTTTAATGGGTAATGATTCCGGATATAATGAAGATTGTGATATCGAAGAGGAAATATTTGGTAACATTGATTATAAAATGCCAATGCATGAAGCTATTGCAAGTGGTAAAATTTGCGATTATATGATTTATGTACCAACATTAAGTATTGAAAAATCCACTGGCCTAGATAAAATACAGGAGGAAGTTGATATTCATAGTTATGATAAGGAATTAGTTATTAAAGCACTATTTCTAATTCGAGGAATGATGAATAATGGTTCTAGGCGTTGTATAATATATTTACAAACAAAAGAAGAATGCCGGAAGATGAATACTATTCTAGCAGATATTGGAAAAAACTATTTTTGCGTAGATATAAATAGTAATTATCTAATCTCTGATTTAGGTCGGGAAGAAAGAAAATTAGTCTTAAAAGAATTTGTAAGCAAGGACGGATATAATTTTATTTGCAGTGTTGATATTTTGAATGAATGTATTGATATTCCAGAATGCGATAGTATTTTTATAGCATATCCTAGCAAAAGTAAAATTAGAAATATTCAACGTGTTTGCCGAGCAAATAGAAAAGATAAGAAGAATATTGATAAAGTTGCTAGAATATATGTTTGGGCAGATGAATATAAAGATGATTTAGTCGACTTTATAAGTCACTTAAAAGAATATGATGAGGGATTTAGTTTTAATAAGGTAAAACGATTAAATGTACATGGTAAGATGGATGCAGTGATGCGGATAAATGATGATGAGAAAGAAAATACACGATTGGAAGGATTGGTTGTTGGTGTAAAAGGGATTAATAGTTGGTTGGAGAAATTAGAAGAAGTAAAGAAATTTATTAATGAAAATGGAAGAAGACCAACTAAAGAAGATAATAAATATTTAAATAAATGGTTATCACATCAAATTACTAATTTCAATAATCAAATAAAAAGTATGAAAGATAATAAAAATTATATTGAGTGGTGTAAATTTATTAATGATGTTAAATATTCTAAATATTTTATAGATAATATAACAAAATGGAAACAAGTTCTAGAAGAAGTAAAAAAATTCATTGATAAAAATAAGAAAAGACCAACTAAGAGAAAATCAATAAAACTTTCTGGTTGGATTCGTGTTCAAATTATAAATTATAATAAAAAAATAAATATTATGAAAAATGAAGAAATTTATGAATTATGGACAGAATTTGTTTCTAACGAAAAATATAATAAATATTTTATTAAACCTGATAATATTAAAAAATGGAAAATAACATTAGAACAATTAAAAAAGTATATAATTGATAATGGTAAAAGACCACAACCAAATACTAATAAAAAATTATATAGATGGACTCAAACTCAAATTACATTATTTAAAAATAAATTACAGATTATGAAAAATGATGATATTTATGTGTCATGGTATAAATTTATAAATGACAATTTATATAATAAATATTTTCAAAATTATGAAGAAGAATGGATTGAAAATTTAAATGAAACAAAAAAATTTATTGATTTGAATAAAGAAAGACCAACATTAAAAACCAATAAATTATTGTGTAGATGGATTTCAAGACAATTAATTAATTATAATACAAAGGATGATTTAATGAGCAGAATAAATATTTATAAATTATGGCATGATTTTATAAACTCTGATAACTATAAAATATATTTTCTAAATAATGAAGAGCAATGGATAATAAATTTGGAAATACTAAAAAAATTTATTGACAAAAAAAATAAATTACCATCTTTATATAATGAAAAGGAAATGTGCTTATGGGTACGAACGCAAAAAAGCAATTATAAAAATAAAAAGAATATTATGATAAGTGATAAAATATATAAAAAATGGAAAGAATTTATCGAAGATGATAAATATTTTAATTATTTTAATAAAGATAATATTAATGAATGGAAAAAATATTTAGCTGAATTACAGAATTTTATTAAAAATAATAATTCTATGCCTACCAGAAAAACAAACACTAAATTACAAAATTGGTTAAATAAACAAAAATATAATTTTTCGAATACAAAACAAATAATGCAAAATGAATCAATTAGAAAAATATGGAAAGATTTTATAAATAGTAATGAATATAATAAATATTTTAATTAAAATGTTATTTTAATTTTTTTATTGTTGTAGAAGGTGAGACTTATTAGCCCAGAATTCGGGATTTGTTGTTTTGTTCATATATGCATATTGATAATTTGCACCGCATCGTTGAATTAGGTCATAATCACGTATCAGAAGCCTGGATGGGTAACCTGAACGGACCCAGGATTTATCAACTGCCTCTTGGACTATATGTTTCTCATTTTGGACATTGTATGACAAATGGTCAATAAGGGGCGTAAAATAGTTAGGTATAGTAACTCCAGAAAGTGAACCACACGACTTTTTGGTCGAAACCTGTTCACCGTGAATTAAAATTGTTTCCTCATTTGGGCGGAGAAATCCACGTCCCATATAGGGAACAGTCTTATATGGACGTTCATATAGCTGTTGATTGCATTTTGGGTAGGCTTTTTGCAAACCCCAGCGTAATTTTGACCCATCATCAACAACGCAGGCTTGCTCAGTGCCGTAGCCGTTCTTAAAAGGTACACAAACGTTATCAGTAGCGTTTTTAACGGTTTGTGGCATCATACATTCACAATCGAAATAATTGGTGACGGTGTAATTACCGGGACCAATAGCTTGACGAGTTTGCGTGTCAATGAAGCATTTATCGTCGTAGGACATGCCTTTGTAGTTGAGGTTGAGCTTTTTGGAACCATCGAAGTTGATACAATTACGTTCTGCTTGGAGCATTTGATTGCTTTTATCGAAGTTTAATTCGTTGGTACTCATTTTATTTTATTAATCCTTGGGAATA
>Ga0164297_10001105_pt1 | contig 29730 bp, 27 predicted proteins | sample GEODES058metaG_FD_113539 | JGI IMG/M metagenome (GOLD analysis project Ga0164297, IMG submission 113539) | Dystrophic lake water microbial communities from Trout Bog Lake, Wisconsin, USA - GEODES058 metaG | ecosystem: Environmental > Aquatic > Freshwater > Lake | place: USA: Trout Bog Lake... | reverse complement strand
GCCGTGGCGGGCGTGGAATCCCACGCCGATCCAGCCCGCCACGAGGACCGCAATGCTCCCGTAGAACCCCGTCTCCGCGAGCGCTCGGGGGGTGACGACGACGTTGAACCACCACCGATGCACTCCGGGATGGATCGCTGCGCCGATCGAGGCACCGAAGATCACCATGCCGATCGCGCCGAGTGATCCAAGCACGATCCACGGCGCCACGAGCCGCGCCGAAGACGGCGACGCCTGCTCCTTGGTGCTTGCCACGACCGAATGCTCCTTCACCTTGCAGGCCTTGAGGGGCCAACGTCTTGGTGCCATTGCCACGATACTCCCGCCCTGGGTCGGCCCCGAGGTGCTCGCCAGGAGGCCACGGCACGAGGCTCCGCACCTGCACCTCGTCAGTGCCGACCTACCATTGAGCCTCATGTCTGATCTCGGCACCGCGATCGACCCCACGGGTCCAGCAAGCGATGGCGTGGCGCCTTCTTTGGATCCCTCGTCTGGGTGGAGGTTGGCGCTGCGGCCCCTCGCCCTCTTCCTCGCCTCGCGACTCGGCGTGTTCATGGTCGTCGCGGCGACGGCCAACATCCTCAAGCAACGCGTCTCTGACGGCCTCGTCCTCTGGGACTCCAAGTGGTATCTGATGATCGCCTCGTCGGGCTACGTTCGCCACATCCCTCCTGGATCGGGAAATCCAGCCCAATCGGATCTCGGGTTCTTCCCACTGCTGCCGATCTTCGTGCGCCTCGTGCACAACGTCACCACGCTCGGCTTCTCGAGCTCGGCCTTCATCGCTGTCTTTCTGCTCGGCGCAGGGGCCTCGGTTGCCGTGTGGTGGATGATCCATGACCTGTGGGGCGTCCGTGCGGCGGATCGAGGAACGGCGTTCGTCGTCTTCTCGCCCGGTGCCTTTGTCCTGTCCTACGTGTACTCCGAGGCCGCCACCATCTTGTTCGTGGCCCTCTGCCTCCTGGCGCTCCGCCGCCGTCGGTGGATCCTCGCCGGCCTGGCCGCAGGGGTGGCGAGCGCTGCCGACCCGGTCGCGGTCGCCGTGGTGGTGCCATGCATCGTTGGGGCCTACGTGGCGATCAGGGATCACCGAGAGCTCCGGGCGCTCTGGGCGCCCATCCTCGCCCCCGCAGGTCTCCTCGCCTTCTTCACCTACCTCTGGGTCCACACCGGCTCGCCTCTCGAGTGGTTCAAGGCACAACGAGCGGGCTGGCAGGGAGGCACCTACTTCGGTTCCGTGCCACGGGCGTTCGGGCATCTCTTCGCCCATGGGTTCGAAGACCCGAACTATGCCGTGAAGGCGATCTGCATCGTGGCGGTCATCGCCATCCTCGTCGTGTTCTTCAGAGCCCGACCCCCCGCCACATGGATCGGGTACGTCGTCGCCGTGCTCGCGCTCGGGATCATCTCACCGGTGATCGGCGTGACCCCTCGACTCTTGCTGCGCGACTTCCCCCTGCTCGCGGTGCTCGGGGCGAGGCTGAACGGGCTGTGGTTCGAGATCATCTTCGGGCTCTTCGCCGTCTCGATGGCCGCGCTGACGGTGATCTCCAACGGTCCGTTCTGGACCCCGTGACGGCCATCGGACGCCCATGAGCTTCCTTCGGCGGCACCGGGGAGCCCTCCTAGTGCTCCTGGCAGCCAGCTCACTGACGTGGACCCTTGTTCGGGTATGGCTGACCACGTACCACTCGCTCCAGCTCGACCTCGATGTGTATCTCCTCGGCGCCCAACATCTGACGGACGGCTCGCTCTATCACGTGAGCCTTTCCTTCTCGCCGCACCTGCCGTACACCTACCCCCCGTTCTCCGCCATCGCGTTCCTTCCCCTCACCTGGCTTCCCCACCAGGCGGCCCAGCTGTCCTGGGCTGCGCTCAACGTGCTCGCGCTTGCAGGCATCATCGCCCTCTCGCTGCGGGCACTGCGAGCGGACCTGCGTGGTCGAAACCTCGTGCTGTGGACGCTCATCGCTCTGGGCCCTGCGTTCAGCCTCGAGCCGGTCTGGCTGACGTTCAACTACGGACAGATCAACCTCGTGCTGACCGTCATGATCCTTGCTGACCTCACCGGGCACCTTCGGTGTGGAAGTCGAACCTTGCCGCGCGGCATCCTGCTTGGCATCGCTGCCGCCATCAAGCTGATCCCCCTGGTCTTCGTCGCTTATCTCTTCGTCACCCGCCAAACCAAGGCCGCTTGGACGGCCGTCTGGACCTTCCTTGCCTGTTCGGCGATCGCCTTTGCCGTCGCCCCGCGGACCTCATGGAGCTACTGGACCCACTACGCCACGGACGCATCCCGAGTAGGCGGGGTGTGGTTCACCTCCAACCAGAGCCTGCGAGGCATGCTCGATCGATTCAGCCACACTGCCCTTGGGGCCTTCGTCCCCACCGTCGTCGGCCTCGTCGTCTTGATTGCCGGCCTCGCCGTCGCACGGCGCGCCTACCGCGAGTCGTCGCCCTTCCTAGGAATGCTCGTGGCTGCGGTCACCGGACTGCTCGTCTCGCCGATCACCTGGGCGCATCACATGGTCTGGATCATCCCGATCCTGCTCTGGCTCCTCCTCGGAGACGATCGACCACGATCTGGCCGAGCGATTGCCATCGTCGGCGCCATCCTCTTCTGGTGGGCACCAATCTGGCATGTCGCCTTCGGAGGCACCGCCGAGCTCCACGAGGGCGCCGGACAGCTGGTGCTCGGGAATGCCTTCGGGCTCGCTGCCGTGGCGTTCCTCATCGGCATCGCCGTCATGTTGCACCTGCGCCAGCGGCGCCGCCCCCTCGCCGCTGCCTGACCTCGCCGACCGATCGCCCAAAGGTCCTGGCCCTTCGACGAGCGCACCCCGAACGCGACCGAGCGAGCGCCCGTGGCCACCGTGGTGGCTCCGAAGCGCTCGCTCGGCAGCAGATCAGCGCGCGACCCACAGGGGCCGCTCGCCCACTAGCGACGTCGTGAGCGGTTCCTCGACCGGCCACCATCGCTGGGTGGCGTCGGGGCACCGGGACCAAGGTCACCGAGCTCAGCCTCGAGCTCGGCTTCGAAGGAGTCCTCGAAGGACGACGACGCCTTGGCCGACGGTGCGCTCGGCGCCTCAGCGCGCTCGGGGCGCTCCGCTCGCTCGGTGCGCTCAGGGGCCTCGACCGGAGCCTCGCCTGCGAGGGACAAGGAGACCTTGCCCTGCGGGTCGATGTCGTCCACGCGCACCTCGATGGCTTGGCCGAGCTCGAGGACGTCCTCGACCTGGCCAACCCGCTTGCCGCCGGCAAGCGACGAGAGCTTCGAGATGTGCAAGAGACCGTCGCGGCCAGGAAGGATGTTGACGAACGCACCGAACTTGGTCATGTTGACGACCTTGCCCTGGTAGGTCTCGCCGACGTCGGCCGTCGGGGGGTCGAGGATCAAGGAGATCCGACGACGGGCCTCCTCGACCGCACGACCATCAACGGCTCCGATGGTGACCGTGCCGACGACACCGTCATCATCGACGGCGATGTCGGCGCCAGTCTCCTGCTGGAGCGTGTTGATGACCTTGCCCTTCGGGCCGATGACCTCACCGATCTTGTCGATCGGGATCTCCATCGAGACGATCTTCGGAGCACTGGTGGCCACCTCCGAGCGAGGCTCGGGGATGCAGGCGGTGATCACGTCGAGGATCTCGAGGCGAGCGGCCTTCGCCTGGAGCAGGGCCTGAGCGAGCACGTCAGCAGGAAGGCCGTCGATCTTCGTGTCGAGCTGCAGCGCGGTGACCGCATCGGCAGAGCCAGCAACCTTGAAGTCCATGTCGCCAAAGGCATCCTCGGCACCGAGGATGTCCGTCAGCGTCACGTACTTGCCCTCGTCGTAGACGAGGCCCATGGCGATGCCGGCGATGGGCGCCTTGATCGGCACGCCGGCAGCCATCAGCGAGAGGGTCGAGCCACAGACCGATGCCATCGACGTCGACCCATTGGACGCGAGGACATCAGACACGAGGCGCAGGGTGTACGGGAACTCGTCCTGGGTCGGGATGACCGGGAAGAGCGCACGCTCGGCGAGCATGCCGTGACCGATCTCACGACGCTTCGGACCCCGCATGAAGCCGGTCTCGCCGGTCGAGTACGGCGGGAAGTTGTAGTGGTGCATGTAGCGCTTCGTGGAGTCCGGCGTGATCGTGTCGATCAGCTGGTTCATCCGCGGCATGCCGAGGGTGGTCACGTTGACGACCTGAGTCTCACCGCGCTGGAACATGGCTGAGCCATGCGCCGTCGGGAAGAGGTCGATCTCTGCCGTCAGCGGACGGATGTCCGTGGTGCCACGACCATCGATGCGGACGCCCTCTTCGACGATGCGCTTGCGAACGAGCTTCTTGGTGAGCGAACGGATCGCTCCCTTGATCTCACCCGTGCGGTCGGGGAAGCGGGCCTCGAGCTCGGCGATGATCTCCGCGCCCGCAGCGTCGAGCGCCGCATTGCGCTCCGCCTTGGACGTCTGGACGTTGGCTGCGGTGAGCCGGGCCGTGCCGATCTCCTCGACGGCGGCGAACACGTCGTCGGCGTAGTCAGAGGCGACCGTGTAGGGCATGATCTCGATCGGACCACGGGTGGCCACGTACTCGGCGACCATGGCGCGCTGCAGGTTGATGGACTCACGGATCCAGGTCTTGGATGCCTCGAGGCCGGCCGCAAGGACCTCCTCGTCGACCTTGGGTGCGCCAGCGGCGTACTTGTTGAAGCTGCCCTCGGTGCCACCGGCCTCGACCATCATGATGGCGATGTCGGTGTCCTCGGCGTCGCTCAGCGCGCGGCCGGCGACGACCAGCTCGAAGGTGGAGTCGTCACCCTGCTCAAAGGTGGGGTGCGGGATCCAGGTGCCGTCGGTCGTGTAGGCGATGCGAACTGCGCCGATCGGACCATCGAAGGGGATGCCCGAGATCATCAGCGCTGCGGAGGCGGCGTTGATGGCGATGATGTCGTGCGGGTTGACCTGGTCGGCGCCGAAGACGGTGCCCACCACGTGGACCTCGTTGCGGAAGCCCTTCGGGAAGCTCGGCCGAAGGGGACGGTCGATGAGCCGGCAGATCAGCACCGCCTGGTCTGAGGCCTTGCCCTCACGACGGAAGAACGATCCGGGGATCTTTCCTGCGGCGTAGGTGCGCTCCTCGATGTCGACGGTCAGGGGGAAGAAGTCCGCCCCTTCACGCACGTGACGAGCAGCCGTGGCGGTTGCCAGGACGATGGTGTCACCGATGCGGACCTGGACGGCCCCGTCGGCGAGCTGGGCGAGCTTCCCTGTCTCGAAGCTCATGGTGCGGTCAGTGCCGCTGATTTCGCCGCTTACGCGGATGGCGTCTGCCATGGTGGTGTTATTCCTTTGTGTGAGGGGCACCACCCGGTCCGGTTCCCAGTGGTCGACCACCTCGCATGCGCCCCGACGGGGCTGAGGTGACCGGCGACTGGCAGCCGGCTAGCCGGTGGTGCCCGTGATGTGCGACGCCGCCCACCGTTGGGCAGGTGGCGTCGTGTGCCTTGCTAGCGGCGGATGCCGAGCTTGGCGATGATCGAGCGATAGCGCTCGACGTCATTCTCCCGCACGTAGTCGAGCAGCCGACGACGCTTACCGATGAGCTTCATCAGCCCTCGGCGGGTGTGGTGATCACCCTTGTGCGTCTTGAGGTGCTCGGTCAGGTGCGAGATCCGACTGGTCAGGATCGCAATCTGGACCTCGGGAGAGCCCGTGTCCGTGTCGTGAAGCTTGTTGTCGGCAATGATCTCTTGCTTGTCAGTCATACGTCATCCTCGAGGTACGTCGATAAGAGGAACGGGGTGGCGGAGATACCGCAGCCCCACAGCGTGAGCGCACCAAGAAGGGCCCTCGACGTGCGCTCCCATGGTAGCAGGAACGCTGCAGTCGCCTTGGCCAGTCCTCAGTGCGGCGGTGCCGCTGCGCCGTGGCGTGCGCACAGGTCTCGTGTCGTCGCCACGTCTCGACCCATCTGTTCGATGAGCGCTTCAACGGAATCGAAGCGCTTCTCATCCCGAAGGTGATCAAGGAACGACACCTTGGCCGCTCGACCATAGAGATCCCCCTCGAAGTCCACCAGGTGTGCCTCGACCAGAGGGTCCGCCGACTCATAGAACATCGGCCGACGTCCCACCGAGATGGCCGCAGGGTGTCGTGGGGTGCCATCGTCCTGGTACCACCCGGCATAGATCCCCACCTTCGGGATCGCCATCCCCGCCGGCACCTGCACGTTGGCCGTCGGATATCCGAGCTCGGGACCACCCCGCCCATCCCCGTGGATCACCTCGCCGGCGACCTCGTGTGGCCGGCCGAGGAGGCGACATGCCTCGGTCACGTTGCCCTCAGCGAGCGCAGCGCGGATCCTCGTCGACGAGATCGGTTCACCCTGGGAGCTGTCGAGATGGACGCCTTCCACGCTGAAGCCCAGCTGGACTCCCATCTGCTCTAGGAGCGAGACGTCGCCACGCCGGCCGTGGCCAAAGCGGAAGTCCTCCCCCACCACGACCCTCGTCGCACCAAGATGACCTACGACGAGGCCTTTCACGAAGTCCTCCGCGGACTCTGCCGCTCGTGCTTCGTCGAACGGGATCACCATCGTGGCATCGAGGCCGAGAAGCTCGAGCCGACGGAGCCGCTCGTCGAGGCTGCAGAGCATCAGCGGGGTCCGATCAGGTCGAACGACCTCGGTGGGGTGGCGATCGAAGGTGGCAACCACGGCATGGCGACCGGCAGCGTGCGCCTCGGCGATCACCCTCGCCAAGGTGGCCTGGTGGCCGAGATGGACACCGTCGTAGACGCCGATCGTCACCACGGACGACCCAGGGCCAAGCGGCTCGGAGCTCGGGGTCAGGATCTTCATGCCACTCGAAACCTAGACGGTCACCGTCTGCTCGTTGACGTTCACGTCGCCACCAGCACGACGGCTGCCACCAGCCGCTCCTCGCCACCTCGCTCGTAGACCGCCAAGAGGTCGCCATGTCCATCGATCACCGCAAACGGCCCAGGCCCCGTGGCGCCGAGCACGCCGGCCTCGAGCGCCCGACCTGTTCGGATGAAGGCGGTGGCCTCGTCGCCCGCCTCGACGCGCTCCATGCCCCGAAGCCCGTCGACCGGCCGCAGCAGTGCCGCCTCGGGGCCGCCTGGATCAGCGCCCACCAGCTCCTCAATCTCCTCGAGCGTCTTGGCGTCGTGCAGGTCAAAGGCCCCCACCGACGTGCGACGGAGCGTGGCGAGGTGCGCGCCACCTCCAAGGGATCGCCCAAGATCATCGACCAGCGAGCGCACATAGGTCCCCGATGAGCAGACCACCTCAAAGGTGAAGCGCATGGGGTCCTCGGTTGGAGCCACGGTGAATCGATCGACCCGCACGGGCCGGGGCGCCCGCTCGACCTCTCGACCCTCGCGTGCCAGCTCGTGGAGTCGGCGCCCGTCGACCTTGATCGCCGAGACCATGGGGGGCACCTGGAGCAGATTCCCCGTGAGCGTCGACGCGGCCTGCTCCACGTCAGCTGCAGCGATGTCTTCCATCTCGAAGGTGGCGGTGACCGCTCCATCCGCATCGAGGCTCGACGTCGTCGAACCCAGCGTCAGTGTCCCCTCGTACCCCTTGGTGGTGTCTTGCAAGTAGCGCAACAATCGGGTCGCTCGACCAACCCCGACCACAAGCACTCCCGTCGCCGAAGGATCCAAGGTCCCCGCATGACCCGTCCTCCGCTGGCGCAGGATGCGCCGGAGGCGAGCGACCACGTCATGGCTGGTCAGCCCAGATCCCTTGTCCACGATGACGAAGCCATCCGGCCCCTCGAGGCGCGCCGAGCGGCTCACTGATCCGCGTCGTCGCCGAGCCGCCGGAGCAGCTCGTCGATCCTCGCCCCCTGGGTCACCGCTGGATCGACCTCGAAGCGCAGCTTTGGGGTGCGCTTCATCCGACTCTGTCGAGCAACCTGACGCTGGAGCTGGCCTCGACGCTCTTCGAGCGCCTCGCCCGCATCGTCACTGAGAGAGCTGAAGTAGACAACGGCATTGTCGAGGTCGGCAGCCGTGTCCACCTCGGTGACGGTGACCATCCGGAGCCGCTCATCGGCGTCGGCAAGTCGCTCGATCTCCTCAGCGATGACCTCGCGGAGCACCTGGTTGATCCTGCGAGTTCGGGGATAGCTGGCTGCGCCGCCATAGGCGCGGTCGCGAGGACGATGTGCCATCAGCTCTCCTAGCTCCGGGGAATCTCTCGCTCCTCGAAGGTCTCGATGATGTCGCCGTCCTTGAGGTCTTGGTAGTCAGTCAGGCCGATACCGCACTCGAAGCCAGCCTGCACCTCTCGGGCGTCGTCCTTGAAGCGCTTCAACGAGTTGATGGCACCCTTCCAGATGACCGTCCCGTCGCGCAGGAATCGGACCTTGGAGCCACGGGTGATGGTCCCCTCTCGCACGTAGCAACCTGCGATGGCGCCCACGCGCGGGATGCGGAACACCTCGCGCACCTCGGCCTCGCCGGTGACCACCTCTTCGAATTCAGGGGCGAGCATGCCGATCATGGCCGACTCGATGTCCTCGATCAGCTTGTAGATGATCTCGTAGGTCCGCACCTCGACGCCGTCGGCGGCGGCCATCTCTCGGCTGCGCCGGTCAGGCCGAACGTTGAACCCGATGATGGTGGCGTTCGACGCCGCCGCCAGCTGGACGTCGTTCTCGTTGATCCCACCGACACCACGTCGGATGAAGGCCAGCTTCACGTCATCGCGCTCGAGCTTCTTCAGGCTCTCCGTGCACGCCTCAAGCGAACCTTGGACGTCTGCCTTGAGCACGACGTTGAGCGTGGCCGTCTCGCCACGCTGGATCTGCTCGAAGAGATCCTCAAGACGAGCACCCGCCGCAGAAGGTGCGGGCAGGTGACCCGACAGGCGCATCCGCTGAGCGCGTGCCTCCGCGAGGGTGCGGGCATGACCGAGGTCGGTCGCCGTGCGCAGCTCGTCGCCTGCCTGCGGCGGCTCCGAGAAGCCGAGGACCTGGACCGGGGTTGAGGGACCAGCCTCCTTGACCTGCTTGCCAAGATCGTTGATCAAGGCCTTGGCCTTGCCCCACGCCGCACCAGCGACGATCGGGTCGCCGACTCGCAAGGTGCCGCGCTGGATGATCACCGTCGCCACCGGCCCACGACCCACCTCGAGCTCTGCCTCGAGGACCGAGCCACGGGCTCGGCCGTCGAGCGGTGCGCTGAGCTCTTCGACCTCAGCCACCAAGACGAGCTGCTCGAGCAGGTCATCGATTCCCAGCCCCTGCAGGGCCGAGACCTCGACAACGATCGTGTCGCCACCCCACTTCTCCGCCACCAGCTGGTGCTCGGCGAGCTGCTGGAGGACGCGATCAGGGTTGGCGTTCTCGCGGTCAATCTTGTTGACGGCCACGATGATCGGCACGCCGGCTGCCTTGGCGTGGTCGATGGCCTCCACCGTCTGCGGCATGACGCCATCGTCGGCGGCCACCACCAAGATCACGATGTCGGTGACCTGTGCGCCTCGGGCGCGCATGGCGGTGAACGCCTCGTGACCGGGGGTGTCGATGAAGGTGATCGGGTGACCGTTCCAGACGACCTGATAGGCGCCAATGTGCTGGGTGATCCCACCAGCTTCCCCTGCCACCACGTTGGCAGACCGGATCTTGTCGAGCAGCTTCGTCTTTCCGTGGTCGACGTGACCCATGACGGTCACGACCGGGGCACGTGGCGAGGTCTCGCCCTCTTCCTCCTCGTCCTCCTCTTCGAAGAACTTGGCCAACAGCTCAGCCTCTTGCTCCTCGCCCGGGTCGACGAGACGAACCTCGGCCTCCAGCTCGGCGGCGAACAGCTCGATCATGTCGTCGGTCAAGGACTGCGTGGCCGTCACCATCTCGCCCTGGAAGAGCAAGAAGCGGATCACGTCTCCCGCCGAACGGTTGAGCTTGGCCGCCAGGTCACGCGCCGTCGATCCTCGCTCGACGATGATCTCTCCCTCGGGCACAGGTGCGGTCGACGGCATGTACGCCGTCATCTGCGTGGGCTCGAGCTCCTCCATGTTGCGACGCCGACGTCGCGAGCGACGCTGCGGTGGTCGCTGGCCACGACCGGGGGGACCGCCACGAGCACCAGGAGGACCCGATGGAGGACCACCGGGACGGCCACCAGCGAACCCGCCACCTGCGCCACCACCAAAGCCACCGCCGCCACCTGGACGACCGCCGTAGCCACCGCCGCCACCACCGGCACCGCCACCTGGACGACCGCCGTAGCCACCGCCGCTGGGACGGCCACCGAAGCCACCGGCTCGGGGGCCGCCGGTCTCAGGGCGACCCGAGGCGCCAGGCGTCGGACGACGCCCGCCACCAGGCGGCGGCGGGATCGGCTTGCCCGACGGGCTCATCGGGGCACGGCGCGGGGGCGGAGGGATCGGCTTGCCAGAGTCAGAGAGGGGCGGCTTGGTCGGCATGGGCCGACGTGCAGGATCGCCCGCCTGAGGGCGTGGCGGCGCACTCGGTGCTCCCGGGGCCGAACCACCAGCAGCAGGAGCAGCCGGTGGGGTCGTCGGACGCGGGGCCTGTGCGGCTGGCCGCGGTGCCTCCGCACCATCCTCAGCCGTCGGCTCGACAGGCCGGGGCGGTGCCGGTCGGGTCTCCGCCGGGGTCGCCGGCTTGGCGGAGCTCACCAGGCGGCGAGGCGCGACAGGAGCATCCTCGGCAGTCGGAGCTGGCGGAGTCTCGCTGGACGCGTTCGGCGAGGCCTCGACGCTCGGCGCAGCAGCCTTGGTCGCCTTCGTTGCCTTGGTGGCCTTGGTGGCCTTGGTGGCCTTCGTCGCCTTGGGCGCCTTCTCAGGCTCCTCAGGCTGGACCTCGCGTCGCAACCCCTCTGCATCGGCCTTCCTGCGGACGCGGTCGGCTTGTGCGTCCTCGATCGAGGAGGAGTGGCTCTTGACGCCAATTCCGAGGTCGACGGCCAAGTCGACCGTCTCTTTGTTCGTCAGGCCTAGTTCACGAGCCAGCTCGTAGACGCGGATCTTCTTCGGCAAGGTGTCCTCAGTGTTTCGTTCACGCCGTCGACCCAATCAGACGACGACTCTCTATTCTCACACATTCAGCGCTGGTGGCTGGTCGTTCATTCTCCACGGCAGTCATCGAGCATGGCATGAAGCCGATCGAGGAGCGCCGCGCCCTCCTCGCCCACCGGACGTCGCAGCGCTCGAGGCAGGGCCTTGGTTCGAACGGCACGCTCCCAGCAGGTGGGGTCGAGGCACAGCCAAGCCCCTCGGCCCTCCAACGCCGCCCCGACGGCCACGACACCCTGGTCGTCGACCACCAGGCGAACCAGCAGGTCGTTGGACCTGCGCTGGCGACACCCAACGCAGGTCCGGGTTGGCGCTATGCGTCAGCCTCGTCGGATGAGTCGGTGCTGACAGCCTCGTCCGCACCAGAAGCTGCCTGGGCCTCCGCAGCGATCTCCTCGGCGATGACCTCCTCGACGACGTCCTGGGCGGCGTCGGTCGCCACTGCCTCTTCGGTGGCTGCCTCGACGGCTGCCTCATCAACCGCGGCAGTCGACCACTCCTCGGCGGAGAGCACCTCCCCGCCTTCGGCGGGCTTCCAGACCTGGTTCCCGCTCTCGTCCTCGACCCACTCGCCCTCGGCCCACTCTTGGCCCTCGAGCCCGGCCTCTTCTTCCTCAAGCTGGGTCTCGCTCTTGATGTCGATCCGCCAACCGGTCAGCCGCGCCGCCAAGCGGGCGTTCTGGCCCTCCTTGCCGATGGCGAGCGACAGCTGGTAGTCGTTCACGATCACCGTGGCGGTGCCTGTGGTGTCGTCGAGGCGCACCTCGCGCACCCTGGCAGGCGCAAGTGCATTCTGGATCAGCTCGATCGGGTCGTCGGAGTACGGGATCACGTCGATGCGCTCGCCACGAAGCTCGTTCGTCACCATGCGAACTCGACTGCCTCGGGCCCCGACACAGGCGCCAACAGGATCCACGTGGCTGTCGTTCGACCACACGGCGATCTTGGTCCGGTGCCCGGGCTCACGCGCCGCGGCTCGGATCTCGACCACGCCGGAGGAGATCTCCGGAACCTCAAGCTCGAACAGTCGCTTCACCAACCCCGGGTGGGTGCGGCTGACCACGATCTGCGGGCCCTTCGAGGTCTTGCGAACTTCGACGATGTAGGCCTTGAGACGCGTGCCGTGGTCGTAGCGCTCGTACGGGACCTGCTCGGCCTGCGGCAAGAGAGCCTCGACCTTGCCCAGGTCCAAGAGGGTGTAGCGATTGTCGGTCTGCTGGACGATGCCGGTGACGATGTCACCCTCGCGTCCGGCGTACTCGTCGTACTTCATGTCCCGCTCGACCTCGCGGATCCGCTGCATGATGACCTGCTTGGCCGTCTGCGCAGCGATGCGGCCGAAGTCCTCCGGCGTGTCGTCCCACTCGCGCACGACAGCACCGTCGGCGTCGAGCTCTTGTCCATAGACCCGGATCTCGCCCGAGTCGGGGTCGATCGTGACCACGGCCTCCTCGGCGGAGTCGGGAAGTCGCTTGTAGGCGGCCACCAAGGCGTTTGCGAGTGCGTCGAGCAGGGTGTCGACAGAGATCCCCTTGTCTCGGGCGATCTGGCCCAAGGCGTCCAGGAATTCGAAGTTCGTGTTGCTCATGTCGTCGTAACCCTCTCTGGTGCGGTCATTGCAGTTCGTCCCTTGCCTTGAGCAGCGCCGCCGCGTGACGGCGACGGCTTCGACGTCGGTCCCCAGTCGTAGACGGTCCGGGCGCGGTCGATCTGGTCGTAGTGAAGGGTGACGGCCTCACCGCCGGCGGGAACGATCACGATCCCATCGTGCGTGGCCTCCACCAGCTCGCCCTTGACGCGCCGGTCTGGGACCACTGCGACGTCGGGCAAGGTCTTGACATAGATCGTCTCACCGATCGCTGCCGCGAAGTGGCTCTCCTTGCGGAGCTTGCGCTCCACGCCCGGGCTCGAGACCTCAAGCGTGTAGCGGCCTTCAAAGGGCTCGTGCTCATCGAGGTAGTCCGAGATGGCACGGTTCGCCGCCGTCAGCGACTCGATCGAGACACCCGAGGGGTCGTGGAGGGTCACGCGGATCAGGCTCTTCTGGAACTCCACGTCGTGAAGGGTCAACCCGATCTCGGCCATCATCGGGGCAAGGGTGTCAGCGAGTGCGTCCTGGGTCACTGCCATCGCTTCCACCTCCCTCGTCGTGCCGACCTACCGCCTTTTCCGGCAAAGGTGGTCACAAACGAGAAGGAGCGCGGGCCGCAGCCCACGCTCCACCGAAGGTATCCACACCGACCGGACTGGTTCCATAGTGTAGCACCGGCGCTGCCGGTCCCGAGGCCTCAGTCCTCGCCCAATCGCTCCCTGATGGCCTCGATCCTGACGGCTGCATGGTTGGCATCCATCCCCTTCGCGTCAAGGAGTGCCGCCCGATCGGCAGCGGCCTCTGCCTCCGCACCAGCATCCGCCGCTGCAAGGCGCGCCTCGACGCCCTCCGCCACCAACCGCTCCGCCTCGTCGACGAGTGCGGCGACCATCTGGTCCTCAGGGACCACGCGCACGATCTTGCCCTGGATGAACAGATGGCCCTTCTTCCGACCACCTGCGATCCCGAGATCCGCGTGCTTCGCCTCGCCGGGTCCATTGACGACGCAGCCCATCACTGCCACCTGAATCGGCAGCGCCCGATCTTCAAGCGCCTCTTGCGCTGCCTTGGCGATGGCGATGACGTCGACCTCGGCCCTCCCGCAGCTCGGGCAGGCAATCAGATCGAGTCCCTTGCGCTCTCGGAGACCAAGCGCCTCGAGCAGCTGGCGACCCGCACGCGCCTCCTCGACGGGGTCGGCCGTGAGCGAGTAGCGAATGGTGTCGCCGATGCCCTCTGCCAACAAGGTGGCGATCCCCGCAGTGCCTTTGAGCAGGCCCCCAGGCGGAGGCCCGGCCTCCGTGACCCCGAGGTGCAAGGGGTAGTCGAAGGTCTCCGAGGCCAGTCGGTACGAGGCGATCATGAGCGGGACCGATGACGCCTTCACCGAGATCTTCACGTCGTCGAAGTCGACATCGCGGAAGTACGCCAGCTCGAGCTCGGCCGACTCGATCAACGCCTCAGGGGTTGCTCCCCCATGGCGCTCGGCGATCTCGGGGTGCAGGGAGCCTGCGTTCACGCCGATCCGGATCGGCACGCCACGGTCCTTGGCCTCCGCTGCGATCATCTTGATCTCGGCAGGCTTCCGGAGGTTCCCTGGGTTCAACCGAAGCCCGTGGACGCCTGCCTCCAGCGCGGCGTACGCCATCTCCTGGTGGAAGTGGATGTCCGCCACGATCGGGACGGGCGAGCGCGGCACGATGTGCGCCAAGCCCTCAGCAGCCGCTTCCTCGTTGCAGGTGCAGCGCACGATGTCGGCTCCCGCCGCAGCAAGCTCGTAGATCTGCTCGAGCGTCCCTTCGACGTCGGCCGTCTTGGTGGTCGTCATCGACTGGACAGAGACCGGTGCGTCACCACCGATCGCCACGTCGCCAACCTTGATCTGGCGGGTGGGTCGCCGTGGGCTCAGAAGCTCTTGGGGGGTCTGCATGATTCCATTCTGCCTGCCCGACGCGAATGTCGAGCCATCCTTGTCGGGCTAGTGGAAAGGATTGGCCGCTGGGTGGGTCACGTCGAGGTACATCGACGTGGTCACCAGGATCAGCAGCAGGCCGACAAAGGCGTAGACCACCGGCATCAGCTTGTTCACGTCGGCCCGATACATGGGGCGGCCTCGACGCGTGCGGGCCCACTCGTAGGCAGCGATTGCCACGTGCCCGCCGTCGAGCGGCAGCATCGGGAGCATGTTCAGGATCCCGACGAAGACGTTGATCGAGATCAAGACCTCGATCAACGTCAGGGCTCCCGCCTGCGCCGCCTGCGTGGCGGTCCGGACGGCGCCGATGATCGACTCCGGTCGAGTCGAAGCCTGGCTCTGTGCCGCCGCCGAGCCGGCTGGAGCAGTCGTCGCCGCAGGGTGGACCACCTGATGGGCATAGCTTGAGATCCCAGAGGGCGAGAAGAGGTGCCCGATGCCTGTGACGGTGGCCACGGTCGCCTGTCGCACGATGGATGCCGAGTTGCCGATGGCCGAGAGAGGCCCTTCCGTTGAGGTCCCCTGCCCCAGGCTCACGCCGATGAAGCCGGTGGGTGGACCGTTCGCCGGGGCCAAAGTCCCGCCCTGATACGACACGGTCCGGCCGTCGAGCGGGACGGCCCGGACGGTCTTGGTGACACCGCCACGCTCGACCGTGATCGACACCGGCGCACCGACGTGGTGGTGGACCACCGACGACAAGGTGGCGTCTGAGGTCACGCGCTGCCCGTTGACGGCGATGATCTGGTCGCCAGGACGGATCCCCGCGATCTGAGCGGGGGTCGCCTTTCCATGATCAAGGGTCAAGAAGCCATCGACCTTGATGACGGACGCATCGGGCCGGCCGATCAGGGTCAAGGCCAAGAAGGCCAGGACGAAGGCGATGAGGAAGTGCATGGCCGAGCCGGCCGAGGCCACGACGATGCGCTTCGGGAACGCTTGGTTCCGATAGGCCCGCGGCTCGTCGTCTGGATGGAGCTCCTCGGCGCTGGTCATGCCGACGATCCGGCAGTAGCCACCGGCCGGGATGGCCTTGAATCCGTACTCGGTCTCTCCTCGGCGCACCGACCAGAGGCGAGGGCCGAAGCCAACGAAGAACTCGGTCACCTTCATCCCGCTCTTCTTGGCCGTGATGAAGTGGGCGAACTCGTGCAGGGTGACCATGACGACCAAGGCGACGATGACCAAGAGCAGATCGACCAGGCCGAAGGCGACGAAGAGCCCCACCGCCACGGCCACGATGGCGATCAGTCGGATGGCGGCACCCAGCCCACTCGGGGTGGGATCAGGGGCCGTCTCGAGTGGTGCCTCGGCGAGGTCGGTCATGACCCCATTCTTGCGCTCAGAAGCGCTCGCGTGACGTCGCGGGCTCGTGCATCGGCGTGAAGCACCGCCTCAACTGACGCCAGCGAGTCGGGCTCATAGGCCTCCAACGTCGACGCCACGAGGTCTGCGATGGCCTGCCACGAGATCAGACCGGCCAAGAACGCCTCCACCGCCACCTCATTGGCGGCGCTGAGCCATGCAGGTGCGGCACCTCCAAGGCGACCCGCCCCATAGGCGAGATCCAGACACGGAAAGCGCTCACGATCCGGCGGGCCGAACGAGAGCTCCCAGCTCTTGGTGAAGTCCAGGGCACCAAACGCGGTGTCGAGTCGGCTCGGGTAGCCAAGTGCGTAGGCGATAGGAAGCCGCATGTCCGGTTCGGAGAGCTGCGCCAGGACGCTTCCATCGATGAGCTCGACCATCGAGTGGACGATCGAGGTGGGGTGGATCACCACGTCGATCCGGTTGAGATCGATCCCGAACAGCGCCGCCGCCTCGATCACCTCGAGGCCCTTGTTCATCAGGGTCGACGAGTCCACCGTGATCTTCGGGCCCATCGACCACGTCGGATGGGCCAGCGCCTCCTCGATGCCGACGGCGGCGAGCTCGGCGGCGGGCGTGTCGCGGAACGGGCCGCCCGAAGCCGTAAGCAAGAGACGTCGAACGGCACCATCCCGCTCGTCGAGCGGGATGCCAGCCAGGCACTGGTGGATCGCGCAGTGCTCCGAGTCCACCGGCACGATGCTGGCCCCTGGAGTCTGGCGGGCACGTTCCACCACTGGCGCCGCGGCGATGAGTGATTCCTTGTTGGCCAAGGCCAATCGGCGACCCGCCTCGAGCGCTCCGAGTGTGACAGGAAGTCCGGCGAAGCCCATGACGGCGTTGAGCACCACCTCCGCCATGCCCGCTGCTTGCCGGAGCCCATCGGCGCCCACCAGCACCTCGACTGACGTGTCGACCCGTCCGATGAGCTCCCGAGCTGCGACCTCGTCGGCCACCACCACACACGTCGGACGCCATCGATCGACCTGCGCGAGCAGCTGGTCCGATGCTCTGCCCGCCCCGAGGGCGACGACCTCGAAGTCGTCGGTGAAACGGCTCAGGACGTCAAGCGCCTGGGTGCCGATCGAGCCCGTCGACCCAAGGAGGCTGACGGAGGTGGTGCTCATGAGACGTGACGGTGGGCGATCGTTGGTCTCGATGCCACGGCGTCAACCGAGATGGAAGGCTCGGACGAGGTAGTAGGTCGCCGGCAGGACGAACAAGAGGCCATCGACGCGATCGAGCATGCCGCCATGGCCCGGCAGCAGCCGCCCCATGTCCTTGATGCCGAGGTTCCGCTTGAGGAGCGACTCCGCAAGGTCACCGAGGGGTGCCACGATCGCCACCACGATGCCAAGGGTCAGCCCACTCGTGAACGTCCAGGGGTGGATCAGCGGCACGATGATCAGTCCCACGAGGATCGACGCTGCACTCCCACCGATCAAGCCCTCGACGGTCTTGTGTGGGCTGATGGACGGCACAAGGGGTCGGCGACCGAACGAGCGGCCGACGAACAGCGCAGCGATGTCATAGGCGATCGAGGTGAGGATCGCGCCGAGCAAGAACGCCAGGCCATGGCGGTTCGGGAACAGGTTTGGATTCAAGAGCAGCGCGGCATACGAGCCGAACACGCCCACCCAGGCGAAGACGAGCATCGTCGACGACAGGCCCTTGAGGATGTTCGCCCGCTCGACCCCCGCCATGAACCAGACGATGGTGAAGGCGAAGAGCAGGACTGCGACCAGGCCCAGCGCCTGCGTCCCCCGGTTGTAGGTCGCGATGGTCAACGAAGCGACCGCCACCAAGCCCAGAAGTGTGGCGGGGTGCTCACCTCCTCGACGGAAGGCAGCGTAGGCCTCGGCCGCTGCCAGGGTGACCACGACGATGACCAGCATCATGGCAAGGACCGTGCCGATGTCAAAGGTAACCAGCACCAAGATGGCGATGATCACCCCAGTGGCGATCGCCACAGGAAGGTTGCGGCCACCCGCCCCTCCGTCGTGATCGATCACCTCGGTGGTCCCACCACGAGCCGCACGACCACCTCGGTCGCGCCGCCTGCTTGCTCGATCGTCGTCGCCGCTGCCACCGCGTCGCCGACGAGGCAGCACGGTTTCGACGGGCGGCTCGTCGGACGTTGCGGCCCCGATGACGGCGGCACCCGCCAACAGCTCCGTCGCCTCATCGAGAGGATCGGCGACACGCGGAGGCTCGGACGCCGGCGCTTGGTCTGCGATGTCGAACTCCCACGGCTGGCTCTCTTCGAGGACCGGCTCAGGGTTGAGCGCACCGAGTGGCTCCTCGGTGGACGACAGGAGTGTGGCGTCGAAGCGCTCGGCCTCTGCCTCCCAGTCGCTCTCGTCCTCACGCCAGGTAGGTGAGGTGACCTGCGCCCATGGGTCGTCGGCCCCCTCTTCGTCCCGGGCGAGCACGGCGGGGACTTGCCCCGTCGGGTTCTCCGTCCAGTGGGGCAGCTCGCTCGAGGTCGGATTCGGAGACGGCGGTTCCGCGGGAACCTCGGGCGTTGCCACCTCCCCACCGACCGCCGGGATCACCGTGGTCGGCTCGTCGAACTTCCAGTCTGCGAGGAGGTCATCCGACGCCGGGGTCGCCCCAGTGATCCGGACACCGCTCGAGGAGGTCGCCGAGCTGCTCTCGGCCTCCTGGTCATCAAGGTCCCGAAACAGATCGTCAAACTCATCAGACATCGAGCAGCTCCTGCTCCTTGTGCGCCAAGAGCTCGTCGACCGCCTCGACGCCGCCCTGGGTGATCTTCTCGAGGGCCTTCGCAGCACGCTCGTGCTCATCGGACGACAGCTCGTTGTCCTTCTCAAGCTGATCGAGCTCATGGCGCGAGGATCGACGGAGGTTGCGGATCTGGATCTTTCCCTCCTCGGCCTTTCCGCGCACGACTTTGACCATGTCGCGGCGTCGCTCCTCGGTCAGCGGCGGGAAGGCAAGGCGGATCACCTGTCCATCGTTCGATGGGTTGATCCCGAGGTCAGAAGCGCCGATCGCCTTCTCGATGGCCGCCATCGAACTCTTGTCGAAGGGAACCACCTGGAGCAGCCGAGCCTCAGGGACGTTGAAGCTCGCCAACGACTTCAGAGGAGTCGCTGTGCCGTAGTAGTCGATCATCAGGCCCTCGATCAGCGCCGGAGTCGCTCGACCTGTGCGCACGCTGCCAAAGTCGGCCCGCACATGCTCGAGCGCCTTCGCCATCTTCTCTTTGGCCTCATCGAGGACCAGCTGTGCCATCTCGTCGCTCATCAGGACACCAGCGTACCGACAGGCTGGCCCTCGAGGGCGTGGTGGAGGTTTGAGGGGGCCATGAGGTCGAACACCCTGATCGGCAGCTCGTTGTCCTGACAGAACGTGATCGCCGTCAGATCCATGACGCGAAGGTCCTTCTCGATGACCTCACGGAACGAGACCTGCTCGAACTTGGTGGCGTCAGGATCCAGCTTGGGGTCAGCGCTGTAGACCCCGTCGACGCCCCCGTGGGTGCCCTTGAGCAGCAGGGACGCCTCGATCTCGGCGGCGCGGAGGGCCGCGGCGGTGTCCGTCGTGAAGTACGGGTTGCCCATCCCTGCGGCGAAGACGACCACTCGCTTCTTCTCGAGGTGGCGCATGGCTCGTCGACGGATGTAGGGCTCGGCGACCTCGGCCATCTGGATCCCGGAGAGGACCCGCGTCGGCTGATTGTGCTTCTCCAGCGCATCTTGGAGCGCCAGTGCATTGATCACCGTGCCGAGCATCCCCATGGTGTCGGAGGTGGAGCGATCCATCCCGGCCATGGCACCAGTGGCGCCACGCCAGATGTTTCCTCCTCCGACGACCACGGCGAGCTCGAGGTCGAAGGCGGAACGAGCCGCTGCGATCTCGGTGGCCAGTCGGTCGACGATGGCGGCGTCGATGGTCTCATCGGAGGCAGCCGAGGCGAGCGCCTCACCTGACAGCTTGAGGACGAGTCGATCTGGACCTGCCACCGCTCCGTCGTCCTGTCTCAGGAGCCGACCGCGACCTGGGCATAGGCGACGAGCTCAGCGTCGCCCAGTACCTGGGCGATGGTCTTCTTCTCGTCCTTGGCGAAGGCCTGCTCGAGGAGCACGCGCTCCTTGAACCACCCATTCATGCGACCCTCGATGATCTTCTCCATCGCGGCCTCGGGCTTGCCCTCGTTGCGGCTGATGGTCTCGATGGTGGCACGCTCGGCCGCCACCTCTTCCGCCGGGACCTCTTCGCGACGTGCGACGAGCGGACGGGCGAAGGCGATGTGGACGGCCACGTCGTGGGCCAGCTCCTCCGTGCCGTTCTTGAGCACGACCAGCACGGCGTTGACTCCACGACCTGCCTGCAGGTGCAGGTAGCTGTCGACGACCTCGTCGTCGCCCGCCTCCAAGAAGACCACTTCGCCGACCGAGATGTTCTCCTTCAGCGTGGTGCGCAGGTTGTCGATCTCGTCAGTGAAGGTTGAGATGGCGTCAGCACCCTCTTCCGCCACCTTTGCGGCCATGGCGTCGACCAGGGAGACGAACTCCTCGGACTTGGCCACGAAGTCGGTCTCACAGCGGAGCTCGACGATGGCCGCCCGCTTGTTGTCACGAACTGAGGCGACGGCACCTTGCGAGGCTTCGCGGTCTGAGCGCTTGGCGGCGCCGGCGATGCCCTTCTCGCGGAGCCAGACCGAAGCCTTCTCCATGTCGTTGTCGTTCTCTTCGAGCGCCTTCTTGGCGTCGAGCATGCCGACACCAGTGGCCTTGCGAAGTGCGGCGACGTCCTTTGCGCTAACGGTTGCCATCGTGCTCACGCCTCCGATGCGGTCGGGGCACCCGCGGCAGCAGGCACCGGCTCGGCCTCAGCCACCGGCTCGACCACAGGGGTCTCAGCAGCCGGTGCGGGCGGGGTGGGTGCTGCAGCCTGCGCAGGCTGTGCCTTGGGACGGTTGGCGGCGATGTAGCGGCCCTCCACCACAGCGTCTGCGATGACGCGGCAGAGCAGCTCGCCGGAGCGAATGGCATCGTCATTGCCTGGGATCACGAAGTCGATGAGGTCAGGGTCGCAGTTGGTGTCGACCACCGCCACGACGGGGAGACCAAGCTTGTTGGCCTCGTTGACGGCGATGTGCTCCTTGTTGGTGTCAAGGATGAAGACAGCGTCCGGAAGCTTGTCGAGTCCCGAGATGCCACCAAGGTTGCGGTCCAGCTTGACAAGCTCACGGGTGTGCCGCAGCGCCTCGCGCTTGGGCATGCCCTCGAAGTCACCGGCGCGCTCCATGACGCGGAGCTCCTGGAGACGCTTGACGCGGCCAGAGACGGTCTGGAAGTTGGTGAGCATGCCGCCGAGCCAGCGCTGGTTGACGTACGGCATGCCACAGGCGTCGGCGTACGCCTCGATCGGGCCCTGCGCCTGGCGCTTCGTCCCGATGAACAAGATGGTGCCGCCACCCGCGACGAGGTCGCGGACATAGGTGTACGACGACTCGATCCCCGAGAGGGTCTTGTGAAGGTCGATCAGGTAGATCCCGCTGCGCTCACCGAAAATGAATCGGCGCATCTTGGGGTTCCATCGTCGGGTCTGGTGCCCGAGCTGCACGCCAGCATCGAGAAGCTGGCGCATCGTGACCACAGCCATGGTCATCTCCTTTGGTTGTCTTGCGGTTGGTTCGTATCCCTGCTCCCACGCCCCGGCGAACCGGGGCGACCGTAAGGACGCAGCAAGGATGGACTCGTTGGATGATCGCTACCCCTTTTGGGCAGCCCGCTCACCCTAGTCGCCCCTGGAGTCCTGCTCCAGCCGACTAGGCCCTGGGGTGGGTGGCGTCATAGACGCGCTGGAGTCGCTCCTTCGAGACATGGGTATAGATCTGGGTCGTGCCGAGGCTGGAATGGCCGAGCAGCTCTTGGACCACACGAAGGTCGGCTCCCCCGTCGAGCAGATGGGTGGCGTAGGTGTGGCGGAGCGCATGGGGATGAGTGGGCTCGGACGATCGCTTGGTCAGGATCCGACGCACGTCGCGGGTCCCGAGCCGGGCACCCCGCCGATTCAGGAGCAATGCCGCGGTCGGGGTGTGCTCGGTCACCAACGCCCCCCGGGCCATCTCGACATAGCGCTCGATCCAGATCAGACAACGATCATGGATGGGCAGCTGTCGCTCTTTGGAACCCTTGCCGAGCACCGTGATCCGTCCGGAAACCAGATCGACGTCGTCGATGTCGAGGCCGCAGAGCTCGGCCACGCGCACGCCCGCCGCGTACAGGAGCTCGAGGACGACCTGGTCGCGCACCGCAATCGGATCTTCCTGGTCCACCGGCCGGTCCAGGAGTACCGCGAGCTCGGACGGACCGACCAGCTCGGGCAATCGAGACGGAGCCCTCGGGGCTCGGAGGCGCTCCGCCGGATCAAGAGCGAGGTGATCGCTTCGTACGAGCCAGGAGAAGTAGGACCTTGCGGCAGCGGCTCGCCGGGCAAGCGTCGACTTGGCCTTACCGCCCGCCGTCATCGCCGACAGCCATCGCCGAAGGTCATGTCGACCCACCTGTGACGGCGACGTGATCCCGGCTGACTCCAAGTGGACGATCATCGCCTCGATATCGCCTCGATAGGCCCGCCGGGTTGCTGTCGCCTTGGCGCCAAGCCACACGTCGTAGTCCGAGCGATGCCACGGGTCCACGAACCCCTCCTCGCCACGAGCCGTGAGCATCGCGTCCATGGAGGAAGGCTAGGTCTCGCCGCCCCCAGGGCGCACCATGGGGCCGTCTAGTCTCGATGCGACGGGCCTGCCGCAGTGGCGTGCACGTCGTGAAGACGTCGGTGTGACGCCGTCGAGACCCAGGAGCCGCAGTGGCTGAACGCATCTTGATTGTCGAGGACGACGAACGGATCCGATCGTCCATGCGCCTGTCCTTCGAGTCGGAGGGCTACCTCGTCAGCGAGGCGGCGAGCGGCGAAGAGGCTCTCGACGAGTTCTCTGCCTCCCCGCCTGATCTCGTGTTGGTCGACCTCATGTTGCCGGGCATGGACGGATTCGAGGCGTGCCGAGCCATCAGGGCGAGCTCTGCCGTCCCGATCATCATGGTCACTGCGCGAAACGACACCAACGATGTCGTGGCTGGCTTGGAGGCCGGGGCCGACGACTACGTCACCAAGCCGTTCGTCCCGAAGGAGCTGGCGGCACGCATCCGCGCCCTGCTCCGACGGGCACGCAGCGACGAGACCGAGTCCTCTGCCGTCAAAGAGTTCGGCGATCTCGTCTTGCTTGAGGACGAGGGCGTCCTCAAGCACCGCGATGGGACCGAGGTCCATTGCACTCGGACGGAGTTCCGTCTCCTCGCCGAGCTCGCAGCCCATCCCAACAAGGTGCTCAGCCGCGAGCAGCTCCTCGAGAGCGTGTGGGGCTACGACTACTTCGGCGACGGACGGCTGGTCGACGTCCACGTCCGCCGCCTCCGGACGAAGATCGAGCGGGACCCTGCACTCCCCGAGCATCTCGTGACGGTCCGAGGCATGGGCTACAAGCTCGTCTCATGAGCCCCAGGTGACGCCAGAGCCCACATCGCCGCCCTCGGTGCACCTGGGCCTGCGCTCTCGCCTCATCGCCGCGTTCGCCCTCGGTGCCCTCACCCTCTCAGTGCTGATGGGGGCCATCGCCTACTTCACGACGCGTCACACGTTGATCGTCGAGAAGCAGGACGCCGCACTCCACCAGGCCTACGCCAACGCCGCCCTGCTCCGAAACGCCCTCTCCAACAACGTGCCGTCGATCAGCGACGTGGTCGCCTCGCTGGACACCGGCTCTGGCACCACCTCGCTCCTGAACGATCACGAGCAGTGGTTCTCGACCTCGCTGTCGGTCTCTCGGACCTCGATTCCACCATCGGCTCGCCAGGTGGTGGAGGCGGGCTCAGTAGCGACCCAGACGGCTCCCGGCTCGGGAGCGCCCAACCTGATCGTTGGCGTCCCGATCCCCGCCGTGCATTCGGCCTACTACTTGCTCTACGACCTCACCGATCTCCAGCACACGCTGCGAGTCCTGCTCATCGCCCTTGGGGCCGCAGCGGCCGCCACCACCCTGCTCGGCGCCGTCGTCGGCCTGATCGCCAGCCGCCGCACCATGCGACCGCTCACCGAGGTATCCCAGGCCGCTGTCTCGATCGCGGAGGGCGATCTCTCTACCCGGCTGCCGGTGGATCGATGGGACCCCGATCTCAGCGGTCTGACGTCCTCGTTCAACGCCATGGTGGATCGCCTCGAGGATCGCATCGATCGAGATGCTCGCTTCACCTCGGACGTGAGCCATGAGCTGCGCTCGCCACTCACGACGCTGTCGGCCTCGCTCGGAGTCCTCGAGGCCAACCGTTCATCGCTCGATGATCGGTCACGCCAGGCGCTCGACCTCATGGCGGGCGATCTCCGCCGCTTCCAGCGCTTGGTCACCGACCTCTTGGAGATCTCTCGGATCGACGCCGATTCGGACACCCTCGCCCTCGAGGAGGTCCGGGCGGGTGAGCTGGTCCGACGATCCGTCGCCCAAGCAAGCTCAGTGCTCCCCGCCATGGACGCCCCAGCGGTCCACATCGCCGACGAGGCAGAGCGTGCGATCTTGGAGGTCGACAAGCGTCGCTTCGAGCGAGTGATGGGAAACCTGCTCGAGAACGCGCTCGCCTATGCCGGGGGCGCCACCTCGGTGGACGTCGACGTCAGCGGCGACGGCAGCCACGTCGAGGTGTCCGTGACCGACGAGGGCACCGGCATCGAGCCCGGCGAGCGAGAGCGCATCTTCGATCGCTTCTACCGAGGGTCGACCTCGGGCCGACGTGGCAACTCAGAGGGGTCGGGCCTCGGTCTTGCCTTGGTCGCCGAGCACGTCCGCCGACAGCACGGCACCGTGAGGGTGGTCGACAACCCCGACGCGACCGGAACCGTGTTCATCGTGTCGCTCCCGATCGTGGTCGCCACTCCGCTCACCGATGAGGAGGAGGGCGCATGAAAAGGTGGAGGGGCCGATCGGCCGTGCTGGCGGCCCTCGCCCTGGCGGCGACAGGGTGCGGCATCCCCGTGACGGAGCAGGCCTCGTCGGTCCCTTCTCATCAGGTGCCATTCCATCTGCTCTCCCCGACCGTGCCGACGTCATCGACGACGACGGTTCCCGCAGCCGCCTATGTCGCCGAGCGGATCTACCTCGTCAACCCGAGCGGAGTCCTCATCCCTGCCGCACGTGAAGTGGCGGTCCCTGCTCCGCTGAGCGCCGTCCTCGACGCGCTCCTCGCTGGCCCCTCTCGGGCAGAGACTGCCGCCGGGATCACCAGCGCCCTCCCCGCTGCCGTGAAGGTCCTCACGCTCTCGATCGACGCCAGCACCGCCACGCTGAACCTCAACCAGGCCTTCGGCGAGATCAGCCCTGCGTCAGAGACTCAGGCCGTGGCCCAGCTGGTCTTGACGACGACCGGGCAGGCGGGGGTCTCCTCGGTGTCCTTCGCCATCGATGGACGGCCGATCGCCGTCCCCACCGCCAACGGGGCATCGACGAAGGGTCCGGTGACTGCAGCGAGCTACAGCGCCTTGCTCCGAACCCCCTGAGCTCAGGGGCGAGGTTCGGCGACGATCACGCCGCTGAGATCGACCTTGGCAGCGCTCGACCACAGGTGCTCAAGGTCGTAGTAGCGCCGGGTCTCCTCCAAGAAGGCATGGATGACCACATCGCCGTAGTCCATCAAGACCCAGTTCGGATCCTTCAACCCCTCGATCCGGATCGGCTTGCGCTCGAGGTCGATGGTGATCTGCTCCTCGATCGCCTCGACGATCGTCGCCACCTGGCGAGTGTTGCGGCCGGAGACGATCACGAAGTAGTCCACGACGCTCAGCAGCTCTCCTACGTCGAGCGCGATCGGGTCCTCCGCCAGCTTCTCGTCCGCACCACGGATGGCGGCGTGGACGAGTGCAAGCGACTCAGCGACGGTTGTCTCGCTCACGAGACCAGCTCGACAGCCACCAGGGCGAGTGAGAAGGCAACGGTCATCACGAGACCGCCGACCACCATCCACAGTCGACGCTCGGTCTGGATGGTGGCGTGGGTCGCTCGGTGCCGCCGCCGGCTCGGCGCCGCATGGTGCGGTCCACCTCGTGGATGCACGCCCGACTCCCGAGCGATGGGAGTCGCAGCTGTGCTCTGGTCGTGCCCGCTTCGAAGTGTCATCTGTTCCTAAGCGTACAGACCGCGATCGACCACATGCTGCATCACCTCGGGGGGAACCTCGTCGGCGACCGACCGCCCCTCATGGAGCGCGGCCCGGATCCCTGAGCTCGAGACGTTCAGCTCATCGCTCTCGAGCGCCACCGCTCGCCACCCCTCAGGAAGGTGGAGTGGGCTGCCTGGCCTCGACATCACTGCGACCCGCACTCGCTGGCGAAGCTCGTCCGCGCGCTCCCACGTGTCGAGCGTCATCGCGAGGTCGGCTCCCACGATGACCCACGGATCGACGATGCCGTGCCTCGATTCGAGCTCGTCGACCGTGTCGATGGTGTAGCTGGGCCCGCCACGCTCGATCTCGAGGGCACAGGCCTCGAGGCCAGCGCGACCAGCGACGCATGCCTCGACCATGGCCAGGCGATCGGACGCCGGGCTCGGCATGCGCGTCACCGACTTCTGCCATGGGTCATTGGCCACCACGAGCAAGACGCGCTCGAGTCCGAGGGCTCGTCGACACCGTTCGGCGGCGGCAACGTGTCCAACGTGGGGTGGATCGAAGGTGCCGCCGAAGATCCCGACCGACGAGGGCGCCGTCACCGACCCGCCAGGGCGGCGACCACCGGAGCGAACGCGTCGATCTCCCCCTCGTGGATCACGAGATAGCTGAACCCCCAGCGGTCTCGACGAACCTCGAGCTGCTCGACAACCTCATCGACCGTTCCGGCCACCCCCACCGGCGATGCCTTGACCTCATCCACGGGGAGATCGAAGAGCGCGCTGAACTGCTCATAGAGCGTCTCGGCGTCGTCGGTGATCGAGGTGAAGACCGTCCAGCACTGGAGCTCGGGAGCGACCGACCGTCCGGCGGCACCGCTCGCCACCCATGCCATGCGATCGTCATAGCTCGCAGGCGTCGCCCCCTTGGCCATCTCAGCGCCGATGGTGCCAGAGCGCAGCGAGGGCACCACGCTGACGATGTCGGCCTTTGCCCCTGCCAGCGTCAGGACCCGTCGAGATCCACCGCCGAGGACGAGCTTTGGACCACCCTGACGGAACGGCGCCGGCGTGAGCACCGAGTTGGTCACCTGATAGTGCTCACCAGAGAACGTGGCGCTCCCCGTGCTGAAGAGCTGCTCGAGCACCTCGAGCGACTCAGACAGGCGATCGACTCGCACCGCCGGAGGGTCGAGTGGGATGCCGGAGGACTCGTAGTCGGAGGTCATCCATCCCGCACCGAGGCCGAGCTCGAACCGCCCCTCGCTCATCAGGTCGAGGGTCGCCGCCTCTTTGGCCAGGACGACGGGGTGCCGGTAGTCGTTGTCCAAGACCAGCATGCCGACGTTGAGGGTCGTCGTCGCCTCGGCCGCCACCGTCAGCGCCACCATGGGCGCCAGCTGGTCATCGAAGTGATCAGGCACATAGAGCGTCGAGTAGCCGAGGTCCTCGACCTTGGTGGCCAGCTCCCGCCAGGCGGTGGCACTTGGAGCGGTCGAGAGCTGTACGGCGAAGCGAAATCCATTCATCGCGTCGAGCCTAGGACCACCGACGGTGCCGGACCGGCATCAGAACCCGTAGCATGACGGCCATGACGAAGACCCAAGGAACCGTCGCGTGGGACCCGGGATCGTGGCGCTCGTTCCCCGCCCAGCAGCAGCCCGTGTGGCCAGATGACGCTGCCCTCAAGGAGGTCGAGGCTCAGCTCGCTGGCCAACCACCCCTCGTCTTCGCCGGTGAGGCCCGGAACCTGACGGCCTCGTTGGCCCAGGTGGCCCAGGGTCGCGCCTTCCTGCTCCAAGCAGGCGATTGCGCCGAGTCCTTCGCCGAGGGAACGGCAGACCGGATCCGGGACAAGCTCAAGGTCATCTTGCAGATGGCCGCTGCATTGACCTATGCCTCGGGAGTCCCGGTGGTCAAGGTCGGGCGGATCGCGGGACAGTTCGCCAAGCCTCGCTCCAAGCCGACCGAGACCATCGACGGTGTCGAGCTCGACACCTTCCGGGGTCACATCGTGAACTCTGAGGAGTTCACGGCCGAGGCACGACGCCCCAATCCCGCTCGTCTCCTCGAGGCATACCAGCAGTCCGTCTCGACCCTGAACCTCCTGCGGGCCTTCACGAAGGGTGGCTTCGCCGACCTCTCGCAGGTCCACGCGTGGAATCAGGAGTTCGTCGCCAGCTCCGCCGAGGGACAGCGCTACGACGCTGTGGCCGGCGAGATCGAGCGTGCGCTTCGGTTCATGGCGGCCTGTGGCATCGATCTCGCCGCCGAGGGCTCGCTGCACCAGGTGGACTTCTACACGAGCCATGAGGCGCTCGTGCTCCCCTACGAGGAGGCGTTGACCCGCCGTGACTCGCTGACCGGTCAGTTCTACGACTGCTCGGCCCACATGCTCTGGATCGGCGACCGCACGCGCCAGCTCGATGGCGCTCATGTCGAGTTCCTCTCCGGCGTCGGCAACCCCATCGGCATCAAGGTGGGTCCGTCGGCAAGCCCGGAGGACGTCGCTGCGCTCTGCAGCAAGCTCGACCCCGCCATGACGCCGGGAAGGCTGACGCTGATCACCCGCTTCGGAGCGGGCAAGGTGGCGGCGTACCTGCCCGCCATCATCGACGCCGTGGGGAGCGCAGGGCACCCCGTCATCTGGGCCTGCGATCCGATGCACGGCAACACCTTCACCTCGGGCTCGGGACACAAGACGCGACGGTTCTCGGACATCGTCGCCGAGCTTGGCGAGTTCTTCGACGTGCATCGCTCCATGGGAACGTGGCCCGGTGGCGTCCACCTCGAGCTCACCGGCGACGACGTCACCGAGTGCCTCGGCGGCGCAGAGTCCATCAACGAAGGTGATCTGGCGACCAACTACACCACCATCTGCGACCCTCGCCTCAATGCTCGCCAGTCGCTCGACCTCGCCTTCCAGACGGCCGAGCTGCTTCGAGCCTGAGCCCGGAACTCAAGGCTCGACGGCGTCGTTGTAGCGGAGCAGGAGCCATCCTTTGTCGGTGCGCTCCCATTCGGTGATCGAGGCGTGCTTGGTGCGGAGTCGAAGCCGAGAGTGATCGCTCCCCGCCGGCTCGCCCCGCATGAAGCGGAGCATCGACGATTCGATCACCCCTGCATGCGTGCCCACGACCACTCGCTGGCCACGGTGACGATCGGCGAGTGACTCGAGGGCATCGCCGACACGATCGACGAACCCATTCCAGCTCTCACCCCCAGGTGCGAGGAGCTGAGAGGGATCGGCATCCCAGTCAGGTACATCGAATGTCTCGACATAGCGCTCCCAGACCAAGCCGTCCGCCTCGCCCGGGTGCAGCTCGCAGAGCCCACAGTCCTCGATGACCTCGGCGGGAGTGAGGCCGATGGCCGAGGCAACGATCCCCGCGGTCTCGATGGCACGAGGCAGCACCGAGGCGTAGACGGCCGTCGCATCATCCAGATCACCCGTGGCACGCAGGTGCTCGGCCAGCGCGGCCACCTGGGCACGACCGAGATCGGTCAGACCCACGCACCCAATCGGACCACCGATCACCCCACT
>Ga0164297_10001104_pt1 | contig 29734 bp, 27 predicted proteins | sample GEODES058metaG_FD_113539 | JGI IMG/M metagenome (GOLD analysis project Ga0164297, IMG submission 113539) | Dystrophic lake water microbial communities from Trout Bog Lake, Wisconsin, USA - GEODES058 metaG | ecosystem: Environmental > Aquatic > Freshwater > Lake | place: USA: Trout Bog Lake... | reverse complement strand
TCATCTCCTCGGCGGACGTGGTGGCGGCGATCGGCGGGATCACCACCGTCATCGAGGAGATGAGCGCGATTGCCGCGGCGATCGAGGAGCAGGGCGCGGCGACGAGCGAAATCGCCCGCAACGTGCAGCAGACGGCGGAAAATACGCAGAACGTGACGGTGAATATCGCCGGCGTGAGCGCGGCGACCGGCGATACCTCGGCCGCGGCGAGCGAAGTGCTGGGCGCGGCGGGACGGCTCAGCGAACAGTCGAATACTCTGAACGTCACGGTGCGCGACTTCATCGGCGGCGTGCGGGCGGCCTGACCGCCGCGGAGTTGGACGCGTAGGCAGGAGTGGCCAGGGGCTTTGCCCCTGGTTGTCCCCAAGGGGGTGGCACCCCCTGCCGCCGGACGCTTGAGACGGAGCTGGGCCTTGGGAGGGGGCTGACCGTGCTGTTGCAGCAGCAGGGTTGGCTCCGTCTCGAGGCCCATCTGTGTTGCGGGATGCCCGATCCGGGCGGCGCCGGCCCCTCGCGGAGGCGCGGCAAAGCCGCGCCGGGCCACACAGGCGCGTTGACAGAGCGGCGCGGGCGGGAGACTTTGGTATCTTGCACCTGCGAACTGCGCGGGGGCTTTACGTAACGTATCCATAACCGCCGACAGGGGGCTGCAATGAACGAACGGATCGCTTTGACCCGACGCCGCATGATTGCCGCGAGCGCATTCACGGGATTGGCTTCGATGGGTTTCGTGGGCGAGGCGAATACCGCCCCGGTGCGCGGCGGCAAGATGATTTATGCCCGCAACGCCGACAGCCTGTTGCTGGATCCGGTGTGGACGGATGCCAACGTGGACATCTGGGTGTCGTCCTCGATCTATGACACGCCGCTGCTGCCCACCTCGGATGGGCTGGGCGTGCAGGCGGGCATTGCGACGAAGTGGGATGTGGCCGCCGACGGGTTGTCGCTGACGCTGACGCTGCGCGCGGGCGTCAAGTTCAGCGACGGGACGGCGATGAAGGCGTCGGACGTGAAGTTCTCGCTCGATCGGGCGCGCGATCCGAAGGCCGGCGCGTGGAACGAAATGCTGGGGTCGATCGACGGCATCACGTCGAGCGAGCCGGGCACGGTGGTGATCAAGCTGAAGCGGCCGGATCCGACGCTCATTCCGGCACTGGCGATGTTCAACACCGGAATCTTCTGCCAGGCGAAATACGAGGCCACCCCGGGCAAGGACGACAAGGAGAAGGCGGAGAAGTTCGCCGAGCATCCGCTGGGCACCGGGCCGTATATGCTGGTGGAGTGGCAGCGCAACACGCGCATGGTGCTGAAGCGCAACCCGCATTATTGGGGCAAGGCGCCGGATGGCGGGGCCCTGCCCTATCTCGACGAGATCGAGTTCCAGATCATCCCCGATGACGCGACGCGGCTGCTGAAGCTGAAGGCCGGCGAAGTGCATGGCAGCGAATTCATTCCGTTCAGCCGGGTGAAGGAACTGCAGGCGGACCAGAACCTGCGCATGGAACTGTGGCCGTCGACCAACGTGACGACCTACGGGATGTTCTGCGGCGAGAAGTTCAAGGACGGCACGCCGAACCCGATGGCCAACCAGAAGTTCCGCCAGGCGCTGAACTATGCGGTGAACAAGGACGCGATCATCGCCATCACCACGCAGGGCCTGGGCAAGAAGCTGCAGAGCTTCATGTCGTCGGTGACGCCGCTGAACATTCTCGGCGGGCCGGTGTATGAATACGATCACGCCAAGGCGAAGGCGCTGATGGCGGAATCCGGGGTTCCCGCGGGGACGACGATCGCCTGCCAGTTCCTGGCGGGAAACCAGAACCATCTCAACAACCTCACTGCCATGCAGCAGATGTGGGCGCAGATCGGGGTGAAGCTGGTGCTGACGCCGCTCGATAATCCGACGCGCGTGGCGAAGTATCGCGCCGAGGATTATCAGATCAATGCCGGCGGCTGGACCGACGATATTGCCGATCCCTCGGAAATCACCTCGTACTATGCCTACTACCCGAACATCCACAATCTGCACACGCAGTGGCAGGATGCGCGGGTGAACGAGCTGTTCGAGCTGTCGCAGAAGGAGATCGACGTTGCCAAACGTCGTGCGCTCTACAAGGAACTTCAGGAGCGCTACATCGCGGCCGCACCGATCATCTTCCTCTACGAGGTGCCGTATCCCGTCGCGTTCCGCAAGAACGTGAAGGGCTTCGTGCAGATCCCGCTGGGCAACAACTACTTCGAGGCGGCCTACGTCGAGAAGTAGGATGGCGGTGAGCTGGACTGAGGGGGCGGCGCGCGCGCCGCTCCCGACGGCTGGGCCGCGATGAGCCGGACGACCTGGCTGATCTCGCGGCTGCTGCAGATCGTGCCGACATTCCTGCTGATCGGGCTGGCCATCTTCGTGCTGGCGCGGTTGCTGCCGGGCAACGCCGTGATGGCGATGCTCGGCGACCGCGGGACGGACGAGGCGGTGGCGCGGCTGTCGCACGATCTGGGGCTCGACCAGTCGATCTTCGCCCAGCTGGTGGTGTTCCTCGAGGGGGTGGCGAGCGGAAATCTGGGCCGGTCGCTGGCGTTTCATATTCCTGTGACGCAATTGATTGCCGAGCGCCTGCCGGTGACGCTGATCCTGACTGGTCTCGCGAGCGTGTTCGCGATCGCCATCGCGGTGCCGCTGGCTTTCGTGGCCGCGCTGAATGCCAATCGCTGGCCGGACCTGCTGATCCGCGGCATCTTTCAGTTCGGGCTGTCGAGCCCGATCTTCTATGTCGGCCTCGTGCTGCTGACGGTGTTCGCGGCCTGGCTGCGCTGGTTTCCCGTGGGCGGCTATGGCGAGAGCTGGGGCGAGCGGCTGTATCACCTCTTCCTGCCCGCGATCACGCTGGGGTTCAGTTTCGCCGCGGTGGTGATGCGCAACCTGCGGGCTTCGATCCTCGGCGTCATCCATGCCGAATATGTCGTCTTCGCGCGGGCCAAGGGGCTGCGGCCGGGGATCGTGCTGGCGCGGCATGTGTTGCGCAATGCGCTGATTGCGACTGTGACGTTGATCGGGCTGCATATCGGCTCGCTGCTCGGCGGTGCGGTGATCACCGAGAGCGTGTTCGCGGTGCCGGGCGTGGGGCGGCTGATGGTCGACAGCATTTTCTCGCGCGACTATCCGGTGATCCAGGCGTTGACATTGGTACTGGCGATCATGGTGTCGCTGGCGTTCCTGGTGACGGACATCGTGCAGATGTGGCTCGATCCGAGGGTGGGACGGTGAAGCTGCTGCGACGCATTCCGCGGCCGCTGTGGTGCGGGCTGGCGATCCTGGCGGTGATGCTCGCGTTTTCAATCGCCCCCGACCTGTTCGCCCCCTATGACCCGTTGGGCTTCGACTTCGCCGCGCTGAAGGCGCCGCCGTCACTGGCGCATCCCTTCGGCACCGATCAGTTCGGCCGCGACATGCTCTCGCGCACCATCGCGGCGACCGTGGTCGATCTGCAGATCGCGCTGTTCGCTACCATGTTCCCTGGCCTGCTGGGCACGCTGATCGGCCTGCTGATCGGCTGGTATGGCGGCATCGCCGATACCATCTTCGGCCGGCTGGTCGACCTGGTCGTTACTTTCCCGTTCCTGGTGCTGGTGATCGCCATCGTCGCCATCCTCGGGCCGGGGCTGACCAACATGTATATCGCGGTGACCATCGTCGGCTGGGTCGCCTATGCGCGGCTGATGCGCAGCGAGGTGATGGTGCAGAAGAACGGCGAATACATCGCCGCCTGCAAGGTGCTGGGATATTCCACGCCGCGCATCCTGTTCCAACATATCCTGCCGAACGCGATCCGCCCGGTGATGGTCTATTCGGTGACCGACATGGCGCTTGCCATCCTGCTCGGCTCCTCGCTCGGCTATCTCGGCCTGGGGGCGCAGCCGCCGACGGCGGAATGGGGCGTGCTGATCGCTGATGGCAAGAACTACCTGACGACGGAGCCGTGGATCGTGCTGTTCCCGGGCGCGGTGATCGTGCTGGCCGGGCTCGGCTTCTCGCTCACCGGCGATGGGCTCGCGGATCTGCTGGAGGTGAAGCGGTGAGCGCGCCGCTGCTGCAGGTCGACGGGCTCGCGGTGACCTTCGCGACGCCGCGCGGCAATGTGCATGCGGTCGATGGCGTGAGCTTCGACGTCGCAGAGGGCGAGGTGCTCGGCATCGTCGGCGAGAGCGGGTCGGGCAAGAGCGTGAGCCTGCGGGCGATCCCCCGGCTGCTGCACGCCAACGCGACTGTGCGCGGGCGCGTGCTGTGGCGCGGGCAGGACCTGCACGCGATGGACGACGAGGCCCTGCGCCAGGTGCGCGGCGGGCAGATCGCCACCGTGTTCCAGGAGCCGATGTCGGCGCTCAATCCAGTGCTGCCGATCGGGTTGCAGATCGACGAGGTGCTGGTGGCACACACGACGATGGACCGGGCGGCGCGGCGGCGACGGGGGATCGAACTGCTCGGCCTCGTCGGCATCGCCTCGGCGGCGACGCGGCTCGACCAGTATCCGCATGAATTCTCGGGCGGCATGCGACAGCGGGCGATGATCGCCATCGCGCTGGCCGCCTCCCCTGCCCTGCTGCTGGCCGACGAGCCGACGACGGCTCTGGACGTGACGATCCAGGACCAAATCCTGAAGCTGCTGTTGCGCCTTGTTGCCGAACTGCGGATGTCGCTCGTGCTGGTGACGCACGATCTCGGTGTGATCGCCGAAACCTGCGATCGGGTGGCGGTGATGTATGCCGGACGGCTGTGCGAAACCGGGGGCGTGGTCGACGTGTTCGAGCGGCCGCGCCATGCCTACACCCACGCGCTGCTGCGCTCGATGCCCGGCGAAGGGGCGGCGCGCTCGATGCTGGTGCCGATCCCCGGGCAGCCGCCACGGATCGACGCGCCGGTGGTGGGCTGCGCCTTCGCGCCACGCTGTGCCATGGTGGAGGCGCGCTGCGCGACGGAGCGGCCGGCATTGCTTGCGCAGGGCACCGGGCACGCAAGCGCCTGCCACGCGGCGGCCAGGCTCGCGGAGGCGGCGGCATGAGCCTGCTCGAGGTCGGCGATATTTCGAAACGCTTCCCGGCCCGGCGCGCGCTCGCCGACATGCTGCGAGGCAAGCCGAAACAGGCGGTGCACGCGGTCGAGCAGGTCAGCCTCGAAGTGTTCGCCGGCGAAACTCTTGGCATCGTCGGTGAATCCGGCTGCGGAAAGTCGACCCTGGCGCGCTGCCTGGTGCGGCTGCACGAGCCCGATGGCGGAACCATCCGTTTCGACGGGCAGGACGTGCTGGGCATGACCGGGGCGGCGCGCCGCGCCTTCAACCGCCACGTGCAGATGGTGTTCCAGGACCCCTACGGCTCGCTCAATCCGCGCATGACCGTCGGCGACACGCTGGCCGAGGCGCTGCACGTCCATGCCATCGTGCCGAAATCCGGCAGTGCCGCCCGGGTTCGCGAACTGCTCGACCTCGTGCATCTGCCGGCCGATGCCGCCGAACGCTATCCGCACGAATTCTCCGGCGGCCAGCGCCAGCGCATCGGCATCGCCCGCGCGCTCGCCGTCGAGCCGCGGCTGATCATCGCCGACGAGCCGGTCTCGGCGCTGGACGTCTCCGTGCAGGCGGCGATCGTCAACCTGTTCATGGAACTGCAGGACCGCCTCGGCCTGACGCTGGTGTTCATCACCCACGACCTGCGCCTGGTGAAACATATGACGCACCGGGTGGCGGTGATGTATCTCGGCCGCATCGTCGAGGTCGGCCCGACCGCGGACCTCTTCGCCGCCCCCCGCCATCCCTACACGCAGGCGCTGATCCGCGCCGTGCCCCTGGTGAAACCAGGCCGGCGGACCGGCGAAGCGGCAGTGATGGGCGAACTGCCGAGCCCGCTGGCGCCGCCGCCCGGGTGCGCGTTCCATCCCCGCTGCCCGAAGGCCGACGCCGGGTGCAGCGCCGAGGTGCCGGCTTTGTCGGAGCGCGGCGGGGTTTGGAAGGTGGCCTGTCTCAAGGCGTCGTAGAAGGACGGCTCCGCCGGCCAAGGGCCGGGAGGCCCTTCGAACCCACTCCAATTCTTGGCTGTGGATATGACCTTCGGTTGGGATCCCCCGATCTCCTGACACGCGTCTTCGCGCGGCGACGAGAGCGACAGCGGTTTGCCTTCAAACCCCTTGCAGCGGCAGCGGCGCACTTGCGCCGCGAGAGCTGGCGATAGCGCTCCACTCCACAACCGCACCGTGCGACCACGCCGATGTCCGTGCCGTCGCGATGTTTGATTGCCTGCGGCGCTGAGAAACATATTCGCAGCTGAAGGCTGCCGATCCAGCCGAGAGAATATGTGGGTTCCAAGGGCCTCTCGGCCCTTGGCCGGCGGGGCCTATTGCCGTTTCCCTCGCCCGTTCACCGTCCGGTGGTCGCGTCCCACCAGGGGCAGACGCCGGAGAGTTTCTGGTAGCTGCCTTCGGCGACTTGCAGGGGGGCGCGGCGGCCAGGGGGGAGTGGAGGTGGCGGCGCTGAGGGCGGCGGGGCGTCGCCGGCGACGGAGCGGATCAGGCCGTCGTGGCCCCAGAAGCTGGCGATGGTCGGCATTTCTTCGGGCTGCCAGGTCGCGTCGTCGATTTCGCGGGCGCCCCAGCCGTATTCGACCAGGAAGTTCGAGGGGGTGCGCATGTAGAACGAGGTCATGAAGTCGTTGGGGTGACGGCCGAGAGTGACGGCGACGCGGTCTTTTTCGGCCTGGGCGAGGTCGTAGCCCTGGCCGACGTCGTCGAGGGAATGCAGTTCCATCATGAGGTGGTGCAGGCCGAGGCGGGGATGCTGAAACAGGGCCAGGCTGTGGTGGCGCGGATTGACGTGGAGGAAGCAGGCGGTGACGGGCTGGCGGATGTAATCGCTCATGCGGAAGCCGAGGAGGCCCTGGTAGAAGGCGAGCGAGGTGTCGAAGTCGGCGACCATGAGGACGGCGTGGCTCATGCCGAGGGCGCCGGTGCGGAAGCCGAGGATGTCGCGGCCGGGCCGGAAGGGCTGGTCGGCGAGCATGGGGCCGTGGAAGGCTTCGAGGCGGTTGCCGTCGGGGTCGCGGAAGGAGATCAGGGCGGCGACAAAGCGCTGGTCGGCGAGGGCCGCCGGTTCGCGTATGACGGGAACCTGGGCGGCTTCGAGGCGGGCGGCGAGGGCGTCGAGGGCGGCGGCATCGGCGACCTCCCAGCCGAAATATCGGTCGCCATCGGCGAGTTCGCGATCGACGACCAGGCGCTGGCGGCGGTCGTCCATGCGGAAGGCGCGGCAGGACTGGGTCCGGTCGACCTGCTGGAGGCCGAGCTGACTGGTGGCGAAGGCGGACCAGTCATCGAGGTTCCGGGCGCCGATGCCGACATATCCGAGTGCCTGTACCGTCATGTGTCCCCCCGCGGCCGATCAGCCGGTGTTGTCAATTGGTTCAGAAGGTTATTGGATTGGTGGCAGGCAATACAAGCAAGTTCGGTCAAACGAACGGCGGTGTGAGGCCTTCGGCGGCCAGCGCGACCTGGATCGGCGCGCGCGCCAATAGCCGGGCGCTGTGGCCGGCGAGATTGGGCAGCGTGGCGGGAGGAGTGGCCATCGACTTGCCCCACATGGTGAGCATGAGGAGGAAGGCATCGGCCGCCGAGTAGGTGTCGCCGAGCAGATAGGGGCCAGGGCCGAGCTCGCGGTCGATATGGACGAACATGGCCGCGAGGCGCTGGAAGGCGGTGGCTTTGACGTCGGCGGCGGTGGCGGGATCGGTGACGTGGCGGTGGGGGTAGGCGCGCTTGAGGTGCTCGACCTGGGGCGTGTTGGTGAGGTGGATCATCCATTTGTAGAAGTTCGCGCGCGCGGCGGTGCCGATCGGGGGGGCAAGGCCGCATTCGGGGTGGCGGTCGACGAGATGGAGCGCGATGGCCGCGGTTTCGGTGAGGATGAGGTCGCCGTCCACCATGACGGGAATCAGCCCCTGCGGATTGAGGCGCAGGTAGTCGGGGCTCTTCTGGGCGTTGGCCGCGCGGTCGACCAGGCGGAGCTCGAAGGGAATGCCGAGCTCACGCAGCAGCATGTGGATGAAGGTGCTGGCGTTGTCGGGGTAATAATAGAGGGCGACCGGGGCGGGCGTGGTGTTGGTGAGGCGGCGATAGGCGGCCCAGACGGCACCGGGGTCGAGGGCGGCGACGGCTTCTTCCTGGTCGACGGTCTCGACGGACTTGGGGTGGTAGTGGGTACGCGTCCAGGCGATGGGATCGGCATGGCCGGCGAGGCTGGCCAGCGCTGCTATGAGGGTGCCGGTGCGGCCATAGCCGGCGCGGCAGCCGATATAGGCATCATCGTCGGGGCGCGCGGCGAGGGCCGCGAGGAGAGCGGCGAGGCCGTCGGTGAGTTGCCGTGGCGGCGGGGCGGTGAAGTCCTGGACGGGCAGATCGATATCCGCGGTCGAACGCTTGTGGGCACCGGGATCAAGGCAGAGGCCGACGCCGAAGCCGGTCCAGGAGTCAAAAGGACCGCCGGCGATGCGGCGGTCCTTTCCCAGCAGGCGGAGGGTGACCGCTCCGTTCAAGACGTTACTCGTCCGCGTCCACCTTCATTTCGCCGAGATAGGCCTCGCGGATCAGCGGGTTCGCCTCGAGGTCGCGGGCATCGCCCTGGAGGACGACGACCCCGGTCTGCAGGACGTAGCCGCGATGCGCGATCGACAACGCCATCGAGGCGTTCTGCTCGACCATGAAGATCGTCGTGCCCTGCTTGTTGATCTCCTTGATGATGTCGAAGACCATTTCCACGAACAGCGGAGACAAGCCCATCGAGGGCTCATCCATGCACAGCAGACGCGGCCGGGCCATCAACGCACGGCCGATGGCGACCATCTGCTGCTCGCCACCCGAGAGGGTGCCGGAAATCTGGTTCCGGCGTTCCTTCACACGGGGAAACAGGCTGTAGACACGCTCGAGATCCTGGTCGTACTCCGGGCCCTTCTTGCGGGTGTAGGCGCCCATTTCGAGGTTTTCGTAGACGGTCATGCGCGGGAACAGGCGCCGCGCCTCCAGCACCGGGGCGATGCCTCGCATGACGCGCTGCGCCGGGGTGAGCCCGAGGATATTCTCACCGTCGAAAGTCAGCGTGCCCGTTGCGGGTTTCACCACGCCCATGATGGTCTTCATGGTGGTGGATTTGCCGCAGGCGTTGCCGCCGAGGAGGGCGATGATCTCGCCCCGCTTGATGGTGTAGCTGACGTCCTTCAGGGCGTGCAGGTCACCGTAGTAGGTATTGATGCCCTTGAAGTCGAGCAGGATGTCAGACTCAGCCATTTGCTTTCTCCTTGGCCGCGGCGGCATCCTGGGCTTCGATCTTCGCGCGGTGGGCGCGGCCGAGATAGGCGGTGAGCACCTCCTCGTTGCGCTGCACCTCATCGGCCGATCCCTGGGCGATGACGTCGCCGTGGTCGAGCACTGTGACGCTCTGGGCGAGGCGGGTGACGACGTCGAGCTTGTGTTCGATGATCAGGATGGTGAGGCCCATGGCGTTCAACTCGGCGATCTGTTCGGCGAGTTCCAGGGTCTCGTTGGGGTTCATGCCGGCGGTCGGTTCGTCGAGCAGCAGAATGCGCGGGCGGGAGGCCAGCGCGCGGCTGATCTCGACGCGGCGGCGGTTGGCGTAGGACAGGCCGGACACCGTGTGGTTGGCGCGCGGGGTGAGCCGGTTGCCAAACAAGCCGATGATGTCGAGCGCCTTGCGCAGCGCCCCCTGCTCTTCCGCGCGCGCGCTCGGCGGGCGGAAGATGGCGCCGAAGGGCAGCGTCTTGAGGCGGCAATGTTCGCCGATCAGGACGTTTTCCAGCACCGTCAGCTTCGGGAACAGGCGGATGTTCTGGAAGGTACGCGCGACGCCCTTCTGCAGCACCTCGTCAGGACGCAGTCCGATCAGCTCCATGCCCTCGAACTTGATGCTGCCCTCCGCGGTCACCAGGCCGGTGATGGCGTTGAACAGGGTCGACTTGCCCGAGCCATTGGGGCCGATGACGGCGACGACACCGCCGGCGGGGATGGTCAGGTTGACCTTGTTGAGCGCCACCAGGCCGCCGAACCGAACGGTGACATCCTTGATCTCGAGCGCGTTGCCGGTGCCCGGGTTCCACTTCTCGATACGATCGACGTTGACGAAGCCGCCGCGCTTCACGTCGGCGTGCTGCTCTTCCATCTCCAGCTTCGGCTGCGCCCGCGTGGCCGGAATGAGGCCGTCGCGGCGGAACAGCATCATCACCACGATGATGATGCCGAAGAACATCTGCGTCCACTGCACCAGGTCGGCGGCGACCAGCATGTCGCTGTTGATGGCGTGGCCGATGTCGTGCAGCACGTTGGTGGTCTGCGGCAGGATCCAGGTCTGCAGCAGCTGCAGCAGGCCCGCACCGAGCACGACGCCCCAGACGCTGCCCATGCCACCGAGCACGACCATGACGATGAGCATGGAGGAGACCGAGAAGTTGAACATCTCGGGGGTCGCGACCTGCAGCTTGGAGACGAAGAAGACGCCGGTGAAGCCGGAGAACGATGCGCCGATGGCAAACGCCAGCAGCTTGAAGTTGCGCAGGTTGATGCCCATCGCCGAGGCCGCCGTCTCGTCCTCGCGGATGGCCATCCAGGCGCGGCCGATGCGGCTGTCGCGCAGGCGGATCGACGAGAAGATCAGCAGCGCCACCAGGCCCATGCCCACGTAGTAATAGGGGGTCGCGTCGACGCCGAAACTGTAGCCGCCGAAGCCAATGGCCTTGATGGCCGGCAGGGTCGGGCCCTTGACGCCGTTGAGCCCGGCCGCGCCGTTGGTCACGCTCTCCATGTTGCGCGCCAGAATCGGCACGATCTCGCCGAACCCGAGCGTCACGATGGCGAGGTAGTCGCCGCGCAACCTCAGCGTCGGCGCGCCAAACAGCACGCCGAAGAAACCGGCCACCAGGGCGCCGGTCGGCAGCGCGAGCCAGAAGCTCATGGTGAAGTGCACGAGGTCCGGGCCACCCTGATTGATTTTCTCGACCAGGCCAAGGAACGCCAGCGGCGCCCAGGCCTCCGACCACGGCGGCATCACCTGATAGGCGGTGAAGATGCCGTAGTAATAAGCGCCGATGGCGAAGAAGGCGGCATAGCCGAGGTCGAGCAGGCCAGCGAAGCCGACGACGATGTTCAGGCCCAGCGCCAGCGTCGCATAGGACATGGCGTTGGCGATGGTGTCGATATTGGCGTCGTCATCGGTCAGCAGCGGATAGATCGCGAAGGCGGCTGCGAGCAGGACGGTCGCCCAGAGCTGGCGCTTTTCCTGACTCCAATGGGCGAAGGGACGGTTGATGAGGGTGATGATCGCGGATGCCATGGCGCGGCGCCCTCCTAGGACTTGTTCGGCGCCTGGCGGCCCAGCAGGCCGGCAGGACGGAAGACGAGGACGATGACGAGGATCGAGAAGATGACCACGTCGGCCCAGAGCTGGCCGATGAGCTGGCTCGAACTCGCCTCGATGAGGCCGATCAGCACGCCGCCGAGCATGGCACCCGGCACGTTGCCGATGCCGCCCAGCACCGCCGCGGTGAAGGCGCGCAGGCCGGCGGAGAAACCCATGTCGACCTTGGCGTAGTTGTAATAGAGGCCGAAGATCAGGCCGGAGGCGCCGGCCAGGGCGGAACCGATGAAGAAGGACAGACCGACCACGTTATCCACCTCGACGCCCATCATGCGGGCGGCCTCGGGGTCCTGCGCGGTGGCGCGCATGCCCTTGCCGAGCTTGGTGAACTGCACGAAATAGGTCAGGCCAAGCATCAGGATGACGGTGATGCCCCAGATCAGCACATCGCGCAGGCGCAGCACCGCGCCGCCGATATTCCAGGTCACGGTCGGCAGCGGATTGGCGAAGTTACGCGTGTCACCGCCGATGCCGATGAGGATGACGTTGAAAAGGATGTATGAGACGCCGATGGTGAGGATCATCGCCGCCGGGCCGGTAACCGCGCGCAGCGGCCGCAGCAGCAGCCGCTCGATGCCGACGCCGATCATGCCGGAGGAGAACATGGTGATCAGGAAGGTCACCAGCAACACGCCGATCAGCGGCAGGCCGGTGAGAATGACGGCCTGCCCGTCCATGCCCATGAGCTTCAACACGCCGAGCGCGATGAAGCAGCCGACCATGAAGACGTTGAAGTGGGAGAAGTTGATCAACTCCATGATGCCATAGACGAGGGTGAACCCAAGGGCCAGCAGCGAATACATCGCGCCAAGGTTCAACCCGTTGATCAATTGTTGCAGGAACAGATCGCCAGAAGTCATTCTCAAGTCCCCAATCCGCGTATCCGGAATGTCAGGAAGCAACCCGGAAACGTTCCGGGGGTAGGGATACCGCCGGCCCCATGGCATCAAAAGGCCCGGGACGGATCGCCCGTCCCGGGCCCCTTGCGCTTAGGCCGAAGCCATCAAGACATCGGCGCGATGCCCATGTACTTGTACTGGTCGTCGATGCTGTCGAGCGGCTTGGAGGCGTCCTTGGTGACCTTGAACACCGAGATCACCTTGTTCTTGAGGTCGCCGTTCTCGTCGAACTCGACCGGGCCGATCAGCGAGTTGGTCATGCGGATCGACTGCAGACCGTCACGGACGGTGTCGCGGTTGATCGGCTTGCCGGTCGCCTGGAGCACCTTCACGGTCTCGATGATGGCGCGGGCAGCGACATACATCGTCAGCGTGTAGTCGTCCGGGCTGTCCTTGAAGCGGGCGCGGAACTTGTCGGAGAATTCCTTGATCGACTTGTCGCCCTCGTCCTTATGCGGCGAGGCGTTGGTGGCATACCAGCCTTCGACGGCCGGGAAGCCAACGCCCTTGAGCAGCTCGGTGCCGAGAATGCCGTCGCCGCCGGCCTTGATCATCTTGGGGATGATCTCGTAGGCCTGCTTGGCCAGCTTCACGCCGGCCTGCGAAACGCCGCCGTAGTAGAGCACATCGGGGTTGAGCGACTTGATCTTGGTCAGCACCGCCGAGTAGTCGGCCGCCTTCGGGTCGAGACGGTCACGGCCCATGACGTTGACGCCGAGTTCCTTGCAGCGACGCTCGAAGCTGTCCGCGATGCCAACGCCATAGGCGCCGGAATCGTCGAGCAGGTAGACCGACTTCATACCGGCGGTCTTGGCCAGGTAGTTGGCCATGTTCGGGCCCTGGTAGGCGTCGGTGGTGACAGTGCGGAAATAGACCGCCTTGCCCTTCGGACGATATTGGGCAGCAAACTTCGGATCGGTGATGTCCGGGTTCGTGGACGACGGCGTGATGATGGCGAGGTTGCCTTCCGACAGAATCGGGGACATCGCCTTGCCGGCGCCGGACATCTGCGGGCCGAGGGCCGCGATGAAGCCCTTGTCGGACACCATCTTGCGGGCGTTGGTGGCGGCCTGCGCCGGGTCGTACTGACCGGCGGTGGCGGTGCCATCGTCGAACTTCACCGCGTCGAAGGTGACGCCCGGAACTTCCTTGTACTTGTTGGCTTCCTCGAAGGCGAGGATGGCGCCATTGCCCGTGCGGACGGCCGACTCGGAGTCGGCGCCCGTCAGCGACAGGTCCATACCGACCTTGACGACCTTATCGGCCGCCATGGCGCCGGTGGTGGCCCCGAAGCTGGCCGTTGCCGCGATGCCGGCGGCGGCTTTGAATGCTGAACGACGCGATAGCATGTGTATCAGTCTCCCTGTTTGGCAGTCAGTGTGGTCCAAGGCGTTACGGCCGGTACCACGGACCGCGAACCATGAATGTGTCATGCCGCCCTGGCAAGTCTGCTTCTTGCGCGACGCAGCCCAAAACCACTCCTTGAGACGAAACGCAAGCCCCATGCCAACACAAAACGATCCCGCCCCCCGCGCGCTGACGCTCATGCCATGGTAGAGAGCCCGTCATGGCTCCTCCCTTGCTCACACTTCAGGATATCAAACTCACTCTCGGCAGCGCGCCGTTGCTAACGGGTGCCGAATTGGTGGTCAGTCCGGGCGATCGCGTCTGTCTTGTCGGTCGAAATGGTTCAGGAAAGTCCACTCTGCTCAAAATAGCAGCAGGCTTGCTGCTTCCTGATGCAGGGGTACGGTTTTTTCAGCCGGATGCCACAATCCGTTACCTGCCGCAGGAGCCCGACCTCAGCGGATTCGCCACCACCCAGGCCTATGTCGAGGCCGGTCTCGCCCCCGGCGACGATCCCTACCGTGCCACCGCCCTGCTGCGCGATCTCGGGCTGACCGGCGAGGAATCGCCCGATCACCTCTCCGGCGGCGAGGCCCGCCGCGCGGCGCTGGCCCGCGTCCTCGCCCCCCGGCCCGACGTGCTGCTGCTCGACGAGCCCACCAACCATCTCGACCTGCCCGCCATCGCCTGGCTCGAAGGCGAGCTGTCGAGCCTGCGCTCGGCGCTGGTCATCGTCAGCCATGACCGCCGCCTGCTGGAGGCGCTCTCGCGCACCATGGTCTGGATCGACAGCGGCCTGACCCGGCGGCTCGACCGCGGCTTCGCCCATTTCGAGGCCTGGCGCGACGAGACGCTCGAGCAGGAAGAGCGCGACCGCCACAAGCTCGGCCGCAAGATCGCCGCCGAGGAGGACTGGCTGCGCTACGGCGTCACCGCCCGGCGCAAGCGCAACATCCGCCGCCTCGGCGAGCTGCACGCGCTACGCGCCCGCCGGCGCGAACTGCGCGGCAACAGCGGCGGCATGAAGCTCGCGGCCACCGAGGCCGACAACTCCGGCCGCCTGGTGGTCGCCGTCGAGGACCTCTGCCTGAGCTACGGCGAGCGGCCGATCGTGCGCTCGCTGACCACCCGTATCCTGCGCGGCGACAGGATCGGCATTATCGGCGCCAACGGGGCCGGCAAGACGACGTTGCTCAACCTGCTGACCGGCCGGCTCGCCCCCGATTCCGGCATCGTCAAGATCGGCACCGCGCTCGAGATGGTCACCCTCGACCAGGGCCGCGACAGCCTCGATCCCACGGCGACGCTGGCGGACACGCTGACCGGCGGGCGCGGCGACCAAGTGGTGATCAATGGCCAGGCGCGCCACGTCGTCGGCTACATGAAGGACTTCCTGTTCGGCCCCGAGCAGGCGCGCACCCCCGTCGGCGTGCTGTCCGGCGGCGAGCGCGGGCGGCTGGCGCTCGCGGTGGCAATGGCCCAGCCCAGCAATCTGCTGGTCCTCGACGAGCCCACCAACGATCTCGATCTCGAAACGCTCGAGCTGCTGCAGGAAATGCTGGCGGACTACGGCGGCACGGTGCTGCTGGTCAGCCACGACCGCGACTTCCTCGATCGCGTCTGCACCTCGGTGCTGAACGCCGAGGGCGACGGCAAGTGGGTCGACTACGCCGGCGGCTATTCCGACATGCTCGCCCAGCGCGGCACGCCGGTGACGATGACCCAGGCCGCGGCCAAGCCGCGCCCCGCCGCCGCCCCTTCCCCTGCCCCCGCCGCCGCGCCGGCGCGCAAACTGTCCTTCAAGGACAAGCACGCGCTCGAAACCCTGCCGGCGCAGATGGACAAGCTCAACGCCACCATCGCCAAGCTGCGCGCCGCCCTCGCCGACCCCGACCTCTACCGGCGCGACGCGGCTTTGTTCCGCCGTGCCACCGACGCGCTTAGCGCCGCCGAGACCGAACTGGCACAGGCCGAAGAACGCTGGCTGGAACTGGAACTCCTCAAGGAAGAACTGGAAACACGTTGATGATCCGTCTGCTCCCCCTCGCCACACTCCTCGCCCTCTCCGCCTGCGGCCTCGCCGCCGCTCCCTGCCGGGTCGGCTCGGCGGTGATCAAGGTGATTCCCGTGGTCGGCAAGGCCGCCGCCACGCCCACCGACGCCTGCGCCGGTGCTATCGATCCGTAAGAACGAGTAAGGAAGCGGTTCTTTTTTGAAAAAAAGAACCAAAAAACTTTTGCGGATTGGCTGAGGCGAGCCTGAACCGAGTGCCCGTTGCAAAGCCGATCTTTTATTGCTTCCCGTGTACCACTGCGACGTTTCGAACGAGCCCGAATCGACAAAAGTCTTTTTGCTTCTTTTTCTACAGAAAAAGAAGACTTCCTGCCTTAGCTACTCAACCAGATTCCTCCGGCTTGACAGTGGCACCCCCCTGTCCGCACCGTCCGCCCTCAAGCGATCGCCACGCGCGGATCAGCAGAGGGGGCTTGCACATGGGCATTCACGGACGGCGGATCATGGCGGGCATGACCGCGGCCTGCATCGGGCTGATGATGATGACCGGCATGGCCGCGGCGCAGGTGGTGCCGGAGGCGCGCGCCGCTTTGCCGGAGGCGATCCGCACCGCGGGGGTACTGAAGGTCGCGACCTCGCTGCAATGGCCGCCGTTCGGCTACAAGAACGATGCCGACCAGATGGAGGGGATCGACATCCGCCTGCTCAACGTGCTCGCCGCCAAGCTCGGCATGAAGCTCGAATTCGACGACGTGAAATTCCCTGTCATCGTCCCCGGCGTCACCAACGGACGCTACAACGCCGGCATGAACCAGATCGCCATCACCGCTGATCGCGCCAAGGCGGTCGATTTCGTGCCCTACCTGAAATCGGGCTTCAGCCTGCTGGTGCGCGCCGGCACCACGGGGATCGACATCAATTCCCTCTGTGGCCGTACGCTGGTGCTGACCCAGGGCAGCGGGCAGATCCCGGTGGCCGAGAAGCTGTCGGCCGATTGTGTTGCCGCCGGCAAGAAGGAGATCACATTCCAGTTCTATCCCAACAGCGCCGACAGCTATCTGGCGCTCGCCAACGGCCGCGGCGACGGCTTCATCGTCGGTGAGGCCTCGGGCATCTATATCGCCAAGGGCAACCCGAAGCTGGCGATGACCAAGAGCGTGCTTCCTGGCTCCCTGTCGATCTCCGGCATCGTCGTCGCCAAGGGCAACACGGCGCTGCAGAATGCGCTGCTGCTGGCGATGGAAAGTGCGGTCGCCGATGGCAGCTACATGAAGATCATGACCGAATTCGGCGTGCCCGACGGCGCGCTGACGGTGGCCGAGATCCGCGCCAACGCCAAGCAGTAGCCGCGCCGGAGCGGCCGCGATGCGACCCATGGCCGAGGCGCCGGAGGTTCTGACGCCACGGCCGATGAGCCGCTGGTTCGGTCTGGCCTTCGTCGGCCTGATCGGCGCCTGGATCCTCTACCAGCTGCTCACCAACGCCGGCTTCCAGTGGCCGGTGGTGGCGCGCTTCATGTTCGACCGCCGGGTACTCGCGGGCATCGGCATGACGCTGGAACTCACCGTGCTGGTCATGCTGATCGGCGCCGTGCTCGGCATCGTCATCGCGGTGATGCGGCTGTCCGGCGATCCGCTGATGGGGTTCTGCGCCCATGCCTTCGTTTGGTTCTTCCGCGGCACGCCGGTGCTGATCCAGCTGGTATTCTGGTACAACCTCGCCTCGCTCTTCCCCGAGCTCTCCTTCGGCATTCCCTTTGGCGGTCCCAAGTTCTTCGAGATATCGGCGACCACCGCGATCTCCTCCTTCACCGCCGCCCTGCTCGGTCTCGGCCTCAACGAGGCGGCCTACATGGCCGAGATCATCCGCGCCGGCCTGCTATCGGTCGATCACGGCCAGGCCGAGGCGTCGCGCGCGCTCGGCCACCGCCCCTTCCAGACCTTCCGCGTCATCGTGCTGCCGCAGGCGATGAAGGCGATCGTGCCGCCGTCGGGGAACCAGGTGATCGGCATGCTGAAATACACCTCGATCGCCAGCGTGGTGTCGTTGCAGGAGCTGATGCATTCCGTCGAGGACATCTACAACCGCAACTTCGAGACCATCCCGCTGCTGATCGTTGCCGCCCTGTGGTACCTGATCCTGGTCTCCCTCCTCACGCTCGGCCAGGCCTTCATCGAACGCCACTACGCTCGCGGCTGGACCAACGCCGCGCCAGCGCCGGGCTGAGGCGCACCGCATGACCCCGCCCGGCGAACCGCTTGTCCGCATCAGCAACGTCTGGAAGCAGCGTGGCCAGACCATGGTGCTGAAAGGCGTCGACCTCACCGCCGGGCGGGGCCAGGTGGTCTGCCTGCTCGGCCCCTCCGGCGCCGGCAAGAGCACGCTGCTGCGCTGCATCAACGCGCTCGAAGGCGCCGATCGCGGCACCGTCGAGGTCGACGGCGTGCTGATCGGTTGCACGATGAAGGACGGCCGGCTCTACCGCATGGGGGAGACCGAACTCAGCCGCCAGCGCGCCGACATCGGCATGGTGTTCCAGAACTTCAACCTGTTTCCCCACATGTCGGTGATGGACAACATCATCGACGCACCCATCCGCGTGCGCGGCGAAACCCCGGCCGAGGCGCGCGCCCGCGCCACCGACCTGCTCGCCCGCGTCGGCCTCGCCCACAAGGCCGACAGCTTCCCGCGCCATCTCTCCGGCGGCCAGCAGCAGCGCATCGCCATCGCCCGCGCGCTCGCCATGCGGCCGAAGCTGATGCTGTTCGACGAGCCCACCTCGGCGCTCGATCCCCACCTCGTCGGCGAAGTGCTCGACGTCATCAAGGATCTCGCCGCCAGCGGCATGACCATGATCATCGTCACCCACGAAGTCGGCTTCGCCCGCGAGATCGCCGATGTCGCAACGATCATGGCCGACGGCGTCATCGTCGAGGCCGGCCCGGCGGCCGAGGTGCTGAGCCAGCCCAGCCACCCGATCTCGCGCGCCTTCCTCGCCCGCGCGCTGCGCCAGTCCCCCCGAGATGGCGCGCAACCGGCGCCATGAGCCGTCCGACAGGAGCGTTACGATGAGCGAACAGATGCATCTCGGCCTGCTGATGACCGGCGCCGGCAGCCATGTCGGCGGCTGGCGCATGCCCGACGCACAGTTCGGCGCCGAGAATTTCGAGCTGCTGCGCCACCTCGCGCTGACCGCCGAACGCGGCAAGTTCGACTTCCTCTTCGTCGCCGACGCCGTCAACACCGGGCTCGACGCCCATCCCGGCATGATGGTCCGCCTCGAGCCGCTCACCCTGCTCGCCGCCCTCGCCATGAGCACGCAGCGCATCGGCCTCGGCGCCACCGTCTCGACCACCTATTCCGAGCCCTACAACGTCGCCCGCGCCTTCGCCTCCATCGACCACCTCAGCCACGGCCGCGCCGCCTGGAACGTGGTCACCGGCTCCTCCCCCGACGCCGCCCCCAATTTCGGCCGCGACAAGCATCCACCCCACGCCGAGCGCTACGCCATGGCCTCGGAATACCTCCAGGTCGTCAAAGGCCTGTGGGACAGCTGGGAAGACGGCGCCATCGTCGGCGACAAGGACAGCGGCGTCTTCGCCGATCCCGCCAAGATGCACGTGCTCAACCATGTCGGCCCGCACTACAGCGTCAAGGGCCCGCTCAACATCACCCGCCCGCCGCAGGGCTACCCCGTCATCATGCAGGCCGGCGCCTCCGATGTTGGCCGCGACTTCGCCGCCGCCACCGCCGATGTCGTCTTCACCACCCAGCAGGACCTCGGCGAGGCCATCGCGTTTGCCAACGACCTGCGCGACCGCTGCGAAAAAGCCGGCCGCCCGCGCACCGCGGTGAAAATCCTGCCAGGCGTGACGATCGTCGTCGGCGACAGCGCCGCCGACGCCAAGGCCCGCATCGCCCACCTCGCCACCCTCGTCGACCCCGTCGCCGCCATGCGCGTGCTGTCAGACCGCATCGGCCACGACCTCTCCGCCTTCCCGCTCGACGCATCGCTGCCCGACCTCGGCGAATCCTCGATGATGCAAGGCCACGCCCGCGTCCTGATGTCCGCCGCCCGCCGCCACAACATGACGCTCCGCGAGTTGCGCGATTTCACCAGCGCCGGCACCGGCCACCGGGTCAGCTACGGCACCCCCGACATGATCGCCGACGACCTCGAGGACTGGTTCAGCAAAGGCGCCTGCGACGGTTTCGTGGTCAAGACCTGCCACCTCCCCGCCCCCTTCGACGACGTCATCGACCGCGTCGTCCCGATCCTGCAACGCCGCGGCCTGTTCCGCACCGACTACACCGGCCAAACCCTGCGCGACCACCTCGGCCTCGCCCGGCCGCCTCACCCGGCCGCGATCGCCCGCAACCGGTGATCCCTGCCGCCCTGACCCAGGGGATCAGTGCTCCTGGGACTCCCGCTCCGGCGCGCGCAGCGTGGTGCCGCCATCGACGACGAGGGTGTGGCCGGTAATGTAGCGGGCGTGATCGGAAAGCAGGAAGCGCACGGCGTTGCCGACATCCCATCCGGTGCCTTCGATCCCAAGCACGGAGGCGCGGCGGCGGTTGTCGCGGGCGGCGCCGGACATGCCGCGCCCATAGACCATCGGCGTGTAGACCGGGCCGGGAGCCACGCAGTTGACCCGGATATTGTCCGGCCCGTGATCGACCGCCATCGCCTGCGTGAGGGCAATCACCGCGCCCTTCGAGACGGTGTAGGTGGTCAGGCCGCGCGGCCGCAGCGCCGAGATCGAGGAGACGTTGACGATGGCGCCGCCGCCGCCACGGATCATCGCGGGAATCGCGTGTTTGCAGGTGAGGAACATGCTGTCGACGTTCACGTTCATCACCCGGTGCCAGGTCTCCTCGCTCTCCTCGACCACGCTGCCGCGGCTGCCGATGCCGACATTGTTGTCGAGCAGGTCGAGCCGGCCCCAGCGGGAAACCGCCTCGGCGACCATGGCGGCGCAGTCGGCCGACCGGGTGACGTCGAAACTGGCCGCCGCGGCGCTGTGGCCCTCGGCGGCGATCATCGCCGCGGTGCGCTCGGCCAGCGCCAGGTCGCGGTCCACCACCAGAACCCGCGCCCCCGCCCGCGCCAGCAGGATGCAGGCGGCGCGGCCGTTACCAATGCCCTCGCCCGCCGCGCCGCCGCCGGTGACGATGGCGACCTTGTCGCGCAGGCCCATGTCGTCGCTCGCATTCATCCTGGAATCCTCGAGTTGCCGCCCTCTCAGCGGGGCGCTGTTGGGAACGCTGTGGTTAACCTGTGGATAGGCTGTGGATGATCAGGGTATGAAACATCCACAGGCTTTGCTATAGCAGCGCGGCCGGTTGAATTGGGGGTTACATGTTCTGGGACCGCAAGCGCCGCACGCCCGAGCAGCTCTACATGATCATCAAAGAACAGCACGGCACATTCCAAGTCGCCCTGGGTGCGCAGTCCAGAACCTATCGGCACGCACAGCCCGCGATGACCGAGGCGGCCCGGCTGGCATCAAAGCTGAATGACGGGAAATACTATGTGTTTCAGGCGATTTCGGTCAGCGAGGTGGTATCCCCGCGCGCCGTCACACGCCCCCTGACCGAGACGACTGAGGAAAGTCTTAAACTGAACGCCGCCAGGCCCGACTAGAGCCCGATCGCCTGAGGCCGATCGGTCTGAAAGCGTGAATCGCGCTCTTCTTCCATAGCTGCCAGATCGTGACTGGTTTCACTTAACCAATCATGATCGAGGACCCGAACGAAGAGCACACGCAACGAGGATGCCGGGCGCGCTCCGCTCCCGGCACCTCCCCCGCCTCGTCAGACCGGTTCGCGCGGCGTGATGGTCAGCGTATTGGCGCCGACTTCCGGCTTGGCGCCATCGAACAGCTGGATCGGCGCGCCGGGCATGACGGTGCTGATGGCGTGCTTGTAGACCAGCTGGGTATGGCCATCGCGGCGCAGCAGCACCGAGAAATTGTCGAACCAGGTGATGATCCCCTGCAGCTTGACGCCGTTGACCAGGAAGACCGTTACCGGCGTCTTGCTCTTGCGCACGTGGTTCAGGAACACGTCCTGAACGTTCTGCGATTTCTCTGTGGCCACTGGAGTGCCCTTCTCAAAAATGTTCATTCATCGCCGACCCGGCAACCCTTCTCACACCGATCTTCATCGCATGAGGCAGCGCCGGAACGCCCCTCATACCGCATTGCAACATGAGAGGCCACACAAGATAGAGCGACACGGCCGCGGCGAAGATTGCGAATTGTTCATCCAACGCCGCCACACCCGCCAGAGCAGGGCCGCTCAGCCCCTCACATTGTTCCGACGCGGCGAACGGCAAGGGCACAGGTGCCGCCCGGGCGGCCATTCGCCGTGCTTGTGGCAGCCCAGACCCCTCGTTACTGTCCCCCGGCACGGTGATGATCGTACCCGCGAGAGGTGCGGCCACCGCAGACAGGGAGCCCACCAATGACGACAACGCGCCGGACAGTGTTGCAAACCGGGTTGGCGGCGGCTGGAGCCGTGGCGGCACCGGGGGTTTTGACCGCACAGACGCGGCCGCCGGCCTCGCGCACCCTGCGCGTGGTCTATGCCGGGGATCTCGCCACCTATGATCCGATCTGGACCACCGCGAACATCACCGCCTACCACGGCGCGATGGTCTACGACACGCTGTTCGGCATCGACGACAAGCTGCAGCCGAAGCCGCAGATGGTCGAGAAATACGGCGTCTCCGACGACCAGCTGACCTGGACGTTCGAACTGCGCGACGGGTTGAAATTCTCCGACGGCAGCACGGTGACCGCGGCCGACTGCGCCGCCTCGATCCGGCGCTGGGCGGTGCGCTCCGGCACCGGGCAGCTGCTGCTGCCGCGCATGAAGGACATCTCAGCCAAGGACGACAAGACATTTGTCGTCTCCCTGCGGGAGCGCTTCCCGCTGCTGCTCGACGGTCTCGCCTCGCCGGCGACCCCGGTCTGCTTCATGATGCGCAAGAAGGAAGCCGAGACCGATCCGATGCAGAAGATCGATACGATCATCGGCTCCGGCCCCTTCGTGTTCAACCAGGGCGAGACCCGCGCCGGCACGCAATATGTCTACGACAAGAGCCCGACCTACGTGCCGCGCACCGATGCCACCAGCGGCTCGGCCGGTGCGAAGATCGTCAAGGTCGACCGCGTCGTCTCGGTCAACATGCCGGACGCGCAGACCGCGGTGGCGGCGCTGCAGGCCGGTGAGATCGACTTCTATGAAATTCCGCCGATCGACCTGCTGGACCAGTTGCAGGGCGATCCCAACATCTCGCTGATCAACCTCGCCGATCTCGGCGTGGTCGGCTATATCGGCCTCAACTGGCTGCACCCGCCCTTCAACAACCAGAAGCTTCGCCAGTCCCTCCTCTACATCGTCAACCAGGAGGAGATGATGAAGCCGACCTTTGTCGACAAAAAATGGTACCAGGCCTGCGGCGGCTGGATGACCTGCGGTTCGCCGATGGAGAACGATGCCAATACCGACTGGTTCAAGGGCGGCGTCAATCTCGACAAGGCGCGCGCGCTGATGAAGGAGGGCGGCTATGACGGCCGCCCCGTGGTGGTGCTGCAGGCGACCAATATCCCCTACATGATGAACGCCGCCACCGTGTTCGCCCAGCAGCTGCGCTCGGCCGGCTATAATGTGCAGCTGATGCCGATGGACTGGGCCAACGTGGTGCAGCGGCGCTCGAGCAAGGCGCCGCCGGACCAGGGCGGGTGGGACGTGTTCTTCACCTCGTCGGGCGGCCTGTCCAACGCCAATCCCTACATGATCGGCGGCATGGCGACGACGGGCGAGAAGGGCTGGTTCGGCTGGCCGAGCGACGCGAAGAACGAGGAGCTGCGCACCAAGTGGATCAACGCCGGCAGCCTGGCCGAGCGCCAGGCGGTGGGGCGCGAGTTGCAGCAGAACGCCTGGGACATCGTGCCGCACATGTACTACGGCCAGTGGCGCCAGCCGGCCGCGCACCGCAAGAACGTCACCGGCTGGCTCAAGGTGCCGGAGGCGGTGCCACTGTGGAACGTCGCCAAGACCTGACCGACACGCGCCGATGACCGGCACAATCCTGCGGCGCCTGGTCTCGATGGTGCCGGTCATGGGCGTTGTCGCGATCTGCGTCTTTCTGCTGCTCCATCTCGCCCCGGGTGATCCCGCCGCGATCATCGCGGGCGAGAACGTGACGCCCGAGAACATCGCCCGCATCCGCGCCCAGCTCGGCCTCGACCTGCCGATCTGGAAGCAGTTCCTGGTGTGGATCTGGTCGCTGCTGCAGGGCGACCTCGGGGCCTCGATGTTCTGGGGCGATTCGGTCGCCTCGCTGATCGGGCAGCGGGCGGAGCCGACGATCTCGCTGGCCATCACCACGCTGTTGGTCGCCGTCGTGCTGGCCATCGGCATCGGCGTGCTGGCGGCGGCGCGGGTGGGCTCGTGGATCGACCGGCTGGTGATGGGTTTCGCCGTGCTCGGCTTCTCGGTGCGGGTGGTCGTGGTTGGATACCAGCTGATCTTCGTCTTCGCCATCAACCTCAAATGGCTGCCGGTGCAGGGCTATTCGCCGATCGCCGAGGGCATCGTGCCGTGGCTGCGCAACCTGGTGCTGCCCTCGGTGGCCCTTGGGATGGCCTATGTCGCGCTGATCGCCCGCATCACGCGCACCACCATGCTCGACGTGCTGGCCGAGGACTATATGCGCACCGCGAAGGCAAAGGGCGTGGCGATGCGGCCGATGCTGTTCAAGCATGCGCTGAAGAACGCCGCGGTGCCGATCGCCACCATCGTCGGCAATGGCGTGGCGCTGCTGATCGGCGGCGTGGTGATCACCGAGACGGTGTTCAACATCCCCGGCGTCGGCCGCCTCGTGGTCGATGCCATCGCGCGGCGTGACTATCCGATCATCCAGGGCGTCATCATGGTGTTCTCCGGCGTCTATGTGCTGGTGAACCTTCTGGTTGACTTGTCCTACACATTCTTCGATCCGCGGGTGCGCGGATGAAGCGGCTGGCGCGGTTTTCGCGGCGCAATCCGACGATCGTCGTCGGCGCCGTGCTGCTGGTGGTGGTGGCCGTCATGGCGGTCTGTGCGCCGTGGATTTCCGGCGATCCGATCACCCTGACGCCGAACGACCGGCTGCAGGCGCCCGGCGGGAAGTATCCGCTGGGCACGGATCACCTGGGGCGCGATGTCTATGCGCGGACGATGTTCGGCGCGCGGATTTCCTTGCTGGTCGGGCTGTCGGTCGCGGTGCTCTCGGTGGTGATCGGTCTCGGCATCGGGCTGGCGGCCGGCTACTGGCGGCGGGTCGATGCGCTGGTGATGCGGTTCATGGACGGGCTGATGGCCATTCCCGCGATCCTGCTGGCGATCGCCTTGGTCTCGCTCAACAAGGCCAGCGTGTTCATCGTCATCGTCGCCATCACCATCCCTGAGGTGCCCCGCGTCGTCCGCCTCGTCCGCTCCGTGGTGCTGACGGTACGCGAGATGCCCTATATCGAGGCGGCGGTGTCCGGCGGCAGCCGCGGGCGCAAAATCGTGCTGCGGCATATCCTGCCCTCCACGGTGGCGCCGCTGATCGTGCAGGCGACGTATATCGCGGCCTCCGCGATCCTGATCGAGGCCGGTCTGTCGTTCCTCGGCGCCGGCGTGCCGCCGGAAATCCCCACCTGGGGCAACATGATCGCGCAAAGCCGGCTGTTCGTCGCCCGTGCGCCGTGGACGGTGTTCGCGCCAGGCACGGCGCTGGCGGTGGTGATCCTGGCGGTCAACCTGGTGGGCGACGGGCTGCGCGATTTCCTCGACGTGCGCCTGGCGCGGCGGATGTGACGATGGACGCTGATATTCTCGATGTCGCTGACCTGCGCACGCATTTCTTCACCCAGGATGGGGTGACCCGCGCGGTCGATGGGCTGAGTTTTTCCGTCGGCGCCGGCGAGACATTGGGCATCGTCGGCGAGAGCGGCTGTGGCAAGTCGGTGACCGCCCTCTCCGTGATGCGCCTGCTGCCGGCCGGGCTCGGCCGCACCGTCGGCGGCACCGTATCGTTCGAGGGGCGCAACCTGCTGGAGCTCGACGAGGCGGAGATGCGGACGATCCGCGGCAACCGCATCGCCATGGTCTTCCAGGAGCCGATGACCTCGCTCAACCCCGTGCTGACGGTGGGCGAGCAGATCGCCGAAGCGGTGATGATCCACCAAGGCAAGAGCCGGGCGGAGACATTCGCGCGCGCCGCCGAGATGCTCACGTTGGTGCGGATTCCTGATGCTGCCAGACGGGTGCAGGACTATCCGCACCAGTTCTCCGGCGGCATGCGCCAGCGGGTGATGATCGCCATGGCGCTGTCGTGCCATCCGCAGCTGCTGATCGCCGATGAGCCGACGACCGCGCTCGACGTGACGATCCAGGCGCAGATCCTCAAGCTGATGCTGGAGCTGAAGGGCAGCATCGGGGCGGCGATCCTGCTGATCACGCATGACCTCGGGGTGGTCGCCGAAACCTGCCAGCGGGTGATCGTCATGTACGCCGGCCGCAAGGTGGAGGAAGCCACCGTGCTCGAGCTCTTCGACCGGCCGCTGCATCCCTATACGCGGGGGCTGATGGCCTCGATCCCGCGCCATCGCCGCGGGGTGGCGCCGGCGCGGCGGTTGCAGGAGATCCCCGGCATGGTGCCCAACCTGCGCGAACCGATCGCCGGCTGCGCCTTCGCGCCGCGCTGCCCGCTGGCCACCGCTCGCTGCGCGGCGGAACCGCCGCCGTTGCGGGTGGGGCCGGATGGCCATGGCGTCTCCTGCTGGGAGGCGACGCCGTGAGCGAGCCGGTGGCGGAAGTCCGTGATCTCACCAAGCATTTTCCGGTGCAGCGGGGATTCCTGCGGCGCACCGTCGCAACAGTCAAAGCAGTGGATGGAATCTCGCTCAGCATCGCGCCGGGGGAGACCTTGTGCCTGGTGGGTGAATCCGGGTGCGGGAAATCCACCGTGGGACGGCTGATCCTGCGGCTGATGGCGCCGACGTCGGGGAGCATCCGGTTGCGTGGCATTGACGTGACCGCACTCGGCGACAACGCCATGCGGCCGCATCGGCGGCATGCGCAGATGGTGTTCCAGGACCCCTATGCCTCGCTCAATCCCCGCCTGACGGTCGAGACCATCGTCGGCGAGCCGCTGGAGAACTACGCCGACCTGTCGGCCGGCGACCGGCGTGACAAGGTGGCGGCCCTGCTCGAACGCGTCGGGCTGCGGGCCGAGACGATGCGGCGCTATGCCTTCGAATTCTCCGGCGGCCAGCGGCAGCGGCTGGGGATCGCGCGGGCGCTGGCGCTCGATCCCGGGCTGATCGTGGCGGATGAGGCGGTGTCCGCGCTCGACGTGTCGGTGCAGGCGCAGGTGCTGAACCTGCTGATGGACCTGCAGGAAGAGCGCGGGATCGCCTATCTGTTCATCTCCCACGATCTCGGGGTGGTCGAGCATATCGGGCATCGCATCGCGGTGATGTATCTCGGCGAGATCGTCGAGATCGCGCCGAAGACGACGATCTTTGCCGCGCCCCTGCATCCTTACACCGAGGCGCTGATCGCCGCCGCCCCGATCGCCGATCCGCGGGCGCGCACCGAGCGGATCGTGCTGGAGGGCGATATTCCGAGCCCGATGAACCCGCCGCCGGGGTGCCGGTTCCATACGCGCTGCCCGATCGCGGTGGCGCGCTGCAGGGCGGAGGCGCCGGCGTTGCGGGCGGTCGGCGAGGGACATGCGGTCGCATGTCATTTGCGGGGGTGATGGGCATGCGACGGGTCTTTCTCGGCGTGATGGCATTGGCGGTGATGGCGGCGGGGCCCACGACGCCGGCGCCGGGGCCGGTGCGGATCGTCGGCGCGCCCGGTGGGATGGGGTGCATCCAGGGCGCGGTGCGGCTGCCCGATGAGGCGACGGGGTTGCAGACGATCCGTTTGCAGAAAAGTTCGTTCTGGGGGCATCCGGAGACGATCGCGCATCTGCTGACCCTCGGCGAACGCGCCCATGCCGCGGGGTTTCCCGATTTGTATATGGGCGACCTGTCGGGGCCGCGGGGCGGTCCGCTGGCGGGCGGGCATGTGAGCCATCAGCTCGGCATCGACGCCGACGTCTATCTCGACCTCAATCCGCATCCGCCGATGCCGGTGGCGGCGCGGGAGAACCTGGAGCCGCCGAGCCTGGTGCGGCGGGATGGACGGGGGACGGACCCGGCGCGGTGGCGGCCGGAGCATGCGGCCTTGCTGAAGATGGCGACCGAACTGCCGGGGGTGGACCGGCTGCTGGTCAATCCGGCGATCAAGAAGCAGCTGTGCGAGACGGTGACGGGGGATCGCGCCTGGCTGCGCAAGGTGCGGCCGTGGTGGGGGCATGCGAGCCATTTCCACATCAACTTCCAATGCCCGGCGGGCCAGCCGGACTGCCCGGCTCGGCCGCCGCTGCCGGCGGGCGAGGGGTGTGACTCGTCGTTGCAATGGTGGTTCGACCAGCTCGACAAGCCGTCGAAGCCGCAGGCCAGTGGACCGCCGAAGAAGCCCCCTGCCCTGCCGGCCGCCTGCCAGGCGATCATGGCGGCGCCGGGGTGATCGAGGATCGACGGGCCGCCGGCGTCGCGCTCGCGGGGTTCACCGCCTTCATCAATCTCTACACGCCGCAGGCGATCCTGCCGGCGATATCGGGGACATTCTCGGCGAGCCCGGCGCAGACCGGGCTGGTGGTGACGGCGGCGCTGGTGGCCACCGCCGTGGTGGCGCCGTTCATCGGGGCGATTTCGGACCGGCTGGGGCGGAAGAACCTGATCGTGGGGGCGTGCCTCGCCTTGACGGTGCCGACGTTCCTGATCGCGCTCAGCCCGACGATCGCGGTGATGGTGGCGCTGCGGTTTGCCCAGGGGCTGCTGTTTCCGGCGATCTTCGCGGTGGCGATCGCCTATGTCGGCGATGAGTGCCCGGGGGCGGCGGGGGTGCGGGCATCGAGCGCCTATGCGCTGGGGACGATATTCGGGGGGTTTCTCGGGCGGTTCGCCGCGGGGGTGGCAACCGATCTGGGCGGCTGGCGGATGGGGTTCGGCAGTATCGGGGTGGTGACGCTGCTGTGCACGGCGGGAATCGCGCTGCTGTTGCCGCGCGAGGAGAATTTTCGGGCGACGACCGGGGGATGGCGAGGAACGCTGGCGGCGGCGCGGGCGCATCTGGGCAATGCGCGGCTGATGGCGACCTGCGTGATCGGCGCGAGCATGCTGTTCTCGATGGTGGCGGCGTTCACCTACGCGAATTTCCTGCTGGCGGCGCCGCCGTTCGATTTGCGGCCGGCGCAGCTGGGGGCGGTGTTCACCGTCTATCTGCTGGGGCTGCTGACGACGACGATCGCGATGAAGCTGACGCTGCGGTTCGGGCGGCTGCCGACGCTGCTGATCTGCGTGGGGTTCGCGATGACGGGGGTGGCGCTGTCGCTGGTGCCGACGCTGCCGGCGATCATCGCGGGGTTGGCTTTACTATCGGGGGGGATGTTCGTGGTGCAGACGCTGTCGCTGGGGTTCATCGCGGCAACGGTGCCGCGGGCAAAGTCGGCGGCGGTGGGGATGTATGTGAGCGCCTACTATGTCGGCGGGGCCTGCGGAGGGGTGCTGCCGGCGGTGCTGTGGGGGTGGTTTGGCTGGCCGGGCGTGGCGGCCTGCGTGGCGGCGGCCGGAGTGGCGATCGTGGGGTTGGCGGGATCGGCGTGGCGGGGTATTCGTTACTAATTCGTAATTATATAGGCGTGCGTCGACGTCCGGGTTTCACTCGCTCTTTCGTCGAGCGGCGATGCGGTCGGGCCAGATGGCCATGCCCTTGGGCTTGAGGCAGGCCTTGAGGGCGCGCAGGAGGGCGCGGCGGGACCTTGGAGGTCTTGGCATGCGCTCCTTGCGCGGGCGCGGCGGCCTGACGCGCTTGGGGGTCTCGCGCTGGAGGGGTTTGGGGGGTGTGATGCCGAGCAGGCGGCAG
>Ga0164297_10001103_pt1 | contig 29738 bp, 37 predicted proteins | sample GEODES058metaG_FD_113539 | JGI IMG/M metagenome (GOLD analysis project Ga0164297, IMG submission 113539) | Dystrophic lake water microbial communities from Trout Bog Lake, Wisconsin, USA - GEODES058 metaG | ecosystem: Environmental > Aquatic > Freshwater > Lake | place: USA: Trout Bog Lake... | reverse complement strand
TTCTAGTACAGTATACAAAGTGACATTTTTATAATTAGGAGCAATCATGCCCGGAGTATTTTTAGTTAGTGATACGCACTTTGGTCATGCCGGAGTATGTAGATTCACACGTAACGATGGTGTTACAAAATTGCGTCCTTGGGATAACGCCGAGGAAATGGATGAAGCTATGGTTCAGGCTTGGAATGAACGTGTACGCCCTACTGACAAAGTGTACCATTTGGGCGATGTTGTGATCAATCGACGGGCCATGAAAACATTGAGTCGTTTAAACGGTGACAAGGTCTTGATCCGTGGCAACCACGACATCTTCCCTGACACAGAGTATAGACAATACTTTCGTGAATTGCGAGCCTATCACGTGATGTCGGGTATGATCTTAAGTCATATCCCGTTGCATGTAGATTCGTTGGGTCGATTTGGTACTAACATTCACGGACATACTCATGCTAACCGTGTAATGAAAGTTCGTGGGTTTAATGCTAAGACCGGAGAAATGTTGTACAGTGATGAACCTGATGTTCGCTATCACTGCGTTTGTGTGGAGCAACTTCCAGACTTTGCACCTATCTTGTTTGAAGATGTTATTCGACGTATCCGAGAAGAAGGTGGCGAAGTAGACTTTCGCACAAATGGTAACGGACCGGCAATGTAAAGGTTGACAGTACGTAGTATTTTCTTTATACTACGTACTGTGATTTAAAAAGTTTGAACACTAGTTTGACAACTATCTGATACCAGTAGCAGGAAAAGTATATAACGTAATGCAAGTCACGCTCGAAAATTCTGTGAATATCGGGTGTTCCCGAAGCGTACCCAATATTTTTAAAGTTGTAGAACTTCTGGATTCCTGTAATATATCAAATATGTCTCTTGCATGGACATTTATTATTTGATTACGAGTCATGAGGGTCGCCCCCTAAGGTCGAAAAGGTCTACGGTTGTAAAGCAGATTTTAGTGTTCAAACCTTTTAGATTATAAGTATTAATACTGCCCCGGTGATGGAATGGTAGACTTGGCGGTCTTAGAAGCCGCTGCCGAAAGGCGTGGGAGTTCGAGTCTCCCCCTGGGCACCAAATTTCAATAAAGGAAAACAAATGAGCGTAACTATTAAAAACTTAGAAGCCGCCTTTGCTGGAGAATCACAAGCACATACAAAGTATCGTTACTTTGCCAAGATTGCCAGGGAAGCGGGACACGAAGACATTGCAAAACACTTTGAGCATACTGCCGATCAAGAATTGCTACATGCATGGGGTCATCTAGAATTGCTAATTGGTAAACCAACAACTGCTGAATGTTTGCAAAAGGCCATCGAAGGCGAAACTTATGAGTTCACTACAATGTATCCCGAGTTTAAAGCACAAGCCGAACTCGAAGGAGATGTTAGTGCCGCAGTAGAAGCAAATCTTCAAATTGAAGAATCAAAAGAGCATGCAGAGCAATTTGCGGCTATTCTAGCCAAAGCAGAAAAGCGTTTTGCGGCATTGACTAAAATTGAACAACGACATGCAGCAGCATATCAAGCAAAATTGGAGGCACTATAATGGAACACGTATGCGTAGTTTGTGGACATGTCCACGATGAAGACACAGAAGGTGCTTGGGAAGATCTAGCCGAGGACTTTTTGTGTCCTGAATGTGGCTGCGGTAAAGATGAATACGAAGTATTGTGATTTACACCCTTGGTTGTAGTTTTACCAAGTGGTTCTGGCATACTTGGGCTGACTGGCTTGCTGAATATTCAAACAAGCCTGTTACAAATCTAGGATGGCCTGGAATCTCAAATGAAACTATATACTGGGAACTAATGAGCAGACGTAACAGTATTACCAGCAATGATACTGTTTACATTATGCTCACTGGCAACAATCGTGTGAGTGTTTGGTACGATGACGAATGGATCAAAAAATATGATTGTCGTGGATTCTTCCCTAACAACAATGAGCAACTAGAACATGGGTCCTCTACACCATGGTGTGGTCTTTATAGATTACATCCAGATCATGATGTTAGTCTGACGCACATGATTGTTGACAATTTTAATTTAATCTATCAAATACAACAGCTATTAGATTCAACTAAATGCCAGTATCGTTTGATGTTTTGGCAAAATCCTTGGTACGATGTAAGACCTAAGTTTGAACCTAGCTGGCGTAGTGTTTGGTCTGTAAAAAATAAGTTAACAAAACAAGATTTAAAAACAGCAGAAGCGATTATGCAGTTAAAACCCATGCATAATTTAATTGATGCAATCAATTGGGATAAGTTTTATCTTAGACCAACTGATCCATACAATCCGAAAACATATTCGGGTATGTGGGAATACAAAATCAAGAAACAAGTTACACTAGAGTTCATGAATTATATTCATGAAGATCCACATCCTGATGCAGTTATACATCATGATTTTTGCACAGAAGTGTTGTTAAACACTGATCCAATACACAGAGCTCGTGCACAAAAGTTAGCGATTACAAGTTTAAATCACAGTATTAATTTGCCCAGGAACATGTTAATTCCCGCCAGCTACGAGCAAACAATAAAGAAACTCTATGACTGATAAAGCCGCCATACTGGCACGTAATATTAGAACGGGCTCCGGTAACCATGGGTTAACTGAACAACAGTTATACGAGATAATCAAGAATTGCCCAGACGTTGATAAGTTTGCGTACAGTTTAAAAAAATGTGCAGAACTCACTGGTACAAATTTTTTTGTAACACAGGAAAACACACAGTCAGTACCTGAACTCAGTGATTTCACTGAGTGGCATCAAATTGATGAACGTTGGAATGAATCGTGGGGCTTTCACAAAAAAGATCCGGGGTGCTATGTTTATGGTTTATTTCCAGTTAAGCCAATTGGCCCTGCAGACTTTTTGGCACCTGAAGTATTTTACATCGGTGAATCTAGAGCAGTAACACGTGATTGTATGTTAGGGCGTAGAACTGACTTTAAAGGCACAGTACGAAACAACAGACTAAGTCCGTATGGATGCGGAACAGCGTTTAAAGAAACATTTGGCATACCTGCTATTGATAATTGTTATCAAGCATACTTGCCTATGCATCCTAGTTTGTGTAAAAGCATAGAACTAGAGTTATTGGGAAAATATTATGAAAAATATAATAAAATTCCTGTATGTAACCCGCCACTAGACTTGACACGAATTAAAAAACGCAGTATAATAGATACTTAAGAGGAGAGTGGGCCGGATGGTAAGGCATCGGATTGCTAATCCGACGTTGGTGATGAGCCGACGAGTGGGTTCGACTCCCACACTCTCCGCCAAAGAATAAATAAGCGAGTATGGAGAAACAGGTATACTCAGCAGATTTAAAATCTGCCGCCTTAAAAACGGCATCCCGGTTCGACCCCGGGTACTCGCACCAATATAAACTCGGATTAGCGTAATCTGGTTATCGCGCCTGGTTTGGGACCAGGAGACTGAGAGTTCGAATCCCTCATCCGAGACCAATTTTAATAAAGGCAATTATGTCAGTAAAAACACAAAGCAGATCTAATCAAGTTGACCTTGAGGACTGTGTTGACAAATCAGGTGGCAACAGATTTGATTTAATTTTAATTGCCAGCGCAAGGGCACGTGAAATTAGTAGAAATAATCATGTCAGTGAACGTCATGAGCATAGGCATAGTCCTGTGACAGCATTATTGGAAATACAAGAAAAGAAGATTGGTAGGGAATACTTAAGAAAAGTACAATAGCAATCGATAATCAACAATTTTTGACATACGGGTTAAATACAGTTATGAAACTATCGATTATTACAAATATTCAAGACCCATTACTGGACTATGTCAAGGATGACCCAGTCCGCCCTGAGATTCCTCGAGAATTTCGTGTTGCTAAAAACAGATTTGTTAGTGCACTAGTTGATGAAACACCTACTGCAATGGTATGTGTAAACTTACTAAATCGAATACCCAGCAATGTAGAAGAATTAGGCGATTCAGATGAACCTGATACAGCAGTTTTTTATACTATATGGAGCTACGCTCCTGGAGCTGGTGTAAAATTATTGCGGGCCACAGTTGAAGACATACGGTCTAAGCATCCGAATATCAAACGTTTTGTAACACTTAGCCCAAAGACTGAAATGGCACGAAGATTCCACCTAAAGAATGGCGCAGAAGTTTACAGAGACAATGCAGATACTGTAAACTACGAGTATAAAAACATTTAATGAAATTAAAACTAGCCGAAGCATATATGGCCACCGCTGAGGTGTTTGCTGAACTAAGCCATGCTCGTAGACTACACGTTGGTGCGATAATTGTTAAAGATGATCGTATTATCAGCATTGGCTACAACGGAATGCCTGCGGGATGGGACAACAACTGCGAAGACGAACTTAAATGGCCCAACGGCGAAATAAGATTTCTTGAAACTAAACCAGAAGTACTTCACGCAGAAACAAATGCTATTGCTAAACTAGCAAAAAGCACAGAATCAGGCGATGGCGCTACTATGTTTATCACTCATAGTCCTTGTTTGGATTGTGCTAAGTTGATTTACCAAAGTGGTATTAACAGCGTATATTATCGTCATTCATATAGGGACGAGTCTGGAATAAACTTTCTTACCAAAAGTAATGTAAAAGTGGTTGAATTGAAGAAATAATAACACTTTACTTTTAATCTAGATTCATATATAATAGTAGCAGTGAGTTAAATTCACTCTTAAATTTAAAGGAAATTAAAAAATGAAGAAAATCGCAATTGCATCTTTGATTGCACTAGCATCTGTAACTAGCATGGCAGCAGACTATTTGTCTTTTGACATTGATCACGTTAGAGATACAACAACTAAACAGTTGAGCACCGCCGAATACTTACGTGCTGGTAAAGAAATTGCCGGCTTACAGTTTGGTATTCAAGACCGTACTGCTGTTTATCAAGGCGGTGGCGGTACGTTCACTAGTATCGAAACCACAGTTGGTAAAAACATTGGTATTGTTCAACCATATGTTGGCTTAGGCTACGACAATGGTGTTAGCGGAAAACCAACAAGTCATTACAACTACGGTTTGCTTGGCGCACAAGTTGGTGTAAAAGCAGGTCCTGGTTTTGCATTAGTTGGTGCTAAAACTCGTGTAAATGATGCAGGTAGCACAAATCCAAAACAATCAGTTGCTTATGCTACATACAGCATTCCAGTTGCTAAAGGTGTTGCAGTCAACATCAACGCAAGTAAGAGTTACCAAACTATTACTGAGAACGCATATGGTTTAGGCGTTGGTTTTAGTTTCTAATCTAATTTAGAGCAAAATAAAAGCCCACTTTGGTGGGCTTTGTCTTGACTAAAATTTCTTAGCATGTTATTATGCGTTATCAACAATCCTATAGGAATCAATTATGTTTGAAAGTTTAGAAATTCGCCGTGCGGCAAATGGTTTTATTTTAGTAGTTAACTTAGAAGATGAAACAAAAGAATTTGTATATGATACAGAACGCAAATTAATGCGCTCTGTTAAACAATATCTCGGCGAAAAGATTACTGCCGACGATCAAGATTAACGTTCAAACAATTTACGTTCAAAGTCTTGTTTCAAATCATCGGCATTGCGATTAGCCTGATACCATTCAATGGTTTTTGCAATGCCTTCTTTAAAGCTCACTGTGGGCTTCCATCCTAACCATGCTTCTTGATTACGAGTATCTGCAGCCCTAGCATGCACACCTTCGGGCTTGCTACGATCAAAGAAGAACCCTTCCGAGGGCTTGTGTCCCATAATTTCACAGACTGTTTGTACAGCATCAGCAATCTTAGTAATTTCACTAGTGCCAATATTAATGCTACGACAATCAGTAATCTTTTCACAAGATAGTTTTAATCCTTCGACAATGTCACTGACATAAGTGAAATTGCGATCCTGCTGACCACTGCCCCATACTTCGTAGGGATTTTGTTGAATCATTGCTTTGGCAATAAACGCAATGATAGCATGACTTTCGTTTTCACGTGGTCCGTATACTGTAAACAATCTACAACTTACACCTTTAGTGCCAAATTGCTTGTGGTATCCTTTAAGTGCCATCTCGCCCATAAATTTAGCCCATCCGTATTCACCATCACTGAGTGCAGCACCTTTAGTAAATGGATCTGCCATTTCTTCACTCAGGTACCGCTGTTGATCTGGACCATCTTCTTGCAGATTAGTTGGGTATGCACACGCACTAGACGTATACACAATACGATCGACTTTATTTAAATGGCTATAGTAAAACACATTGCCATCAATTAAAAAGTTTTGGCTAATTTCGCCAGGATGTGTTTCGATAAATCCACGTCCACCATGTATGTTTGCCAAGTGGAATACAATATCTTTATTTTGTGTTACTCGTTGTGCAACACTGGCATCACGCAAATCGCCCATGATAAATTCAATTTGGTCACGCACGTGATTGATATTTTCTAATTTGCCACTGCTTAAATCGTCTACTACAGTAACTTGAGCTCCGTCGGCTAATAAACTTTCTACTAGGAAACTGCCGATAAAACAGCACCCGCCTGTAACTAACACTTTCTTATTTTTGAAGAACATAACTTTACCTTGTGATTGAAATTGGATACAAACAGCTTCTACCTGTTTGTGATGATCTTTTCCATTGTGATTCTGTTTCGCAAGTCATTAAAAAATATTCATTATTTTTAACAATAAATGCTGTTGGATCAATGATATTATATTTATTGTCCCACTCCGCTGAGGATTCAATTAGTTCAACAGACTGCGAATTCATATCTAATGCCCATGCATATGGACGATGCTTAATTGAATCAATGCCGCCAGTTGCATGGTTATCGTGACCAAACCCTAGTACAATACCGTTACCGATATCTAATCCGTTACAACCACCTCGCAGAACAGGATAGTTATCAATTGGCATATTTGGCGCAGACATATCTTTTACAAATTCTGTAGTAACAGTATCACCATTTAATTTAAGTACTCTAAATGGACTTATTTCGTGTACAAAATAAACTTCATTGTTGTAGACAAAAGGACTCCAATTTTTGCCAGCAGAAGTATTGTCGCCCATTTTAATTTTTAAGCATATCCAATCATCATCGTATTTTAAAAACAATTGCGGAACAAATCTTTCCCATTCGTTAAATCTTACGCTATAACACGCAGGTGTGCCTAATAAATCAAATGCACGAGGATCCTCGCCGGCGCCGAGTAATTGCCCATTAACAGCTACTTTGGTATCTACCCATTGTTGGTATCTTACGTTTCTAGTGAATGTGTAGTCAACATCGTCGACAGTACACATACTATGGAATATATCAAATGAAGTGTCGCTAAATTCAAATTCTTGAATTACAGTTGGTTCGTTGATTAAAATTTTCATACAGTATTTAATTTGTTTTTATGAGGTTGAAATAATAACCCATGTATGTTATTATAATAAATACCCATATGAAAATCTACGATTGCTTTACCTTCTATAACGAACTTGACTTACTTGAATTTCGACTAACAGAGCTTTATGATCATGTTGATTATTTTGTTTTAGTTGAAGCGAATACAACCTACACTAGTATACCAAAACCTTTCTATTTTGAAAACAACAAAGAAAGATATGCTAAGTGGATGGATAAAATCATACATGTAAAAGTTGAGGATATGCCAAATGACCCTGACGCTTGGGTAAATGATCGATATCAACGCGATCAAATTTATCGTGGCATTCTAACCGCTGATGACGATGATTTAATTATTGTAAGTGATCTAGACGAAATAATTCGCCCGGCAGCAGTTGACTATATGCGTAACAGTACACAAACTCTATTTGCGTTACGCATGCCATTGTTTAATTTTAAATTCAATTACATGAGAATTAATCCAGGTCCGTATGATGTATGGGGTATGGCCGGAAGTCGCAGTTACTTTGAAGATATTAAACCAGACGCATTTAGATTCTTACGTTTTCAATTTATGGACAAACCTTATCAATATCAAGATGACGGTTGTGAAGTAATTGAGCATGGTGGCTGGCAATTCAGCAATTTAGGCGACAACGAATTTATGAAAAACAAACTTCGCAGTTTTGCACATGCAGAAGTGAACTATCCAGAATATCTTGAGCAAGTTGATATCGATGCCAGCATTGCTGAAGGGCTAGGGGTAGGACGTAAATTTGAACAGCAAGAATGGCAACCAGTTAAGATTGACAGCTATTTCCCTGATACACTAGTAAACAACTTAGACAAATACAAAACTTTTATTTTGAACAACGCAACAATAAATGCTCTTGATATTTTGCCTGAATACCCATATAATAGAGAATATGTCTAAAAATCTTTTTATCCTAACATCAGCAATTAATACCAGATTTGGTATTTACTCACCTGAACAACGTCTTGCACAAACCTTTGATACATTTAAAAGTATCAATCAATATGCACCCGGTGCCGACATTGTTCTTGTTGAAATGGGCGGAGTTACGTTGTCTGCAGGTGCTATTACACGTTTAGAAGAATACGCTAGAGTTATAACATACAATGCCAGTGAAGCAGTTACAGATATCTATAACAGTACAGATAATTGGGACATTGTAAAGAATACCACTGAAGTGATGATTTTTGCAGAAGTACTTGAATCATTATTAGAAGACGGTACCATAGACAAATACGATAGAATTTTCAAACTAACAGCACGCTATATGTTAAACGAGAATTTCAATCTCGATTACTATTCAACTGTGCCTGATAATATTGTATTGCTTAAGCCAAGAGCGAGCCAGTTTCCGCCTGAAGTAACTGGCGGTCTTACTGTGCAATACATGAGTCGTATGTTTTCCTGGCCAGCTGATCAAACTGAAATTATCGTTGACACATACAATACTGGATTCACAGAAATGGCCAAACACATGGCCGCAGGTGGATATTTTGATTTAGAGCACATGCTCTACAAGTATTTGCCAAAAGACACAGTAATTGAAAGAGACATCATTGGTGTAGCTGGCAACTTAGGTCCAAATGGTATTGCTGTTAAAGAATGATAAACGATCAATCATGGGCTAAACTTGGCACAACGTTTTTAACGGCAAAGCCGTTTAACCATGTGATCATTGACAACTTTTGGACTGACGAAGTTGCAGAACAACTGGTTGCTGAGTATCCTGATTACGACAGTCCTACGTGGACAGCACATTATCATAATCCCATTGAAGATAAGAAAACCTGCAATCATTGGGATAAATTTCCTGCTACTACCTATAGAGCATTTACTTATTTAAACAGTCCTGAGTTTGTTAACATCATGGAGCGAGTTACTTGCACTCATGATATTCGTACAGATGTAGGATTACATGGTGGCGGTTGGCATGCACACCATCGCGGCGGAAAACTCAATATACATCTTGACTATAGCATACATCCTAAGTTAAAATTAGAACGTCATTTTAACTTAATTGTTTATATGACACCCGATTGGGATAGTGCATGGGGCGGAGGCCTTGAGTTGTGGAGCCACAATCACGAAACCAATCAGCCAAAAGATTGTGCAGTTACAATTGAAAATCGTTTTAATCGAGCTGTACTGTTTGACACAACTCAATATTCCTGGCATGGATTGCCCGACGATTTAACCTGTCCTGAAAATACTTATAGACGTAGTATGGCAATTTATTATCTTACAGATCCTGCGCCTAACGCAGATCCTCGTGGTCGTGCTTTGTTTGTTCCACGTGAAGATCAAAAAGACAATGTTGAAATACAAGAATTAATAAAGAAACGCAGCAAATAATATGCAAGATACATTTAAATTACCAGACATACGTGCAGGGTATCAAGTAAACATCAATGGAACAACCTGCTGTTGGTTTGAACCTGAGCACCCAGGTGAAGGTCATCGTACTTTACTTGATGCGTTTGATATGTGCTTTAATAAATTTCAATGGGAAAAATATATTACCCCGGGTTCTACAGTAATAGATATCGGTGCACACAGTGGAGATACTGCTGTGCCTATGCAGGTTTTAGCAAACGGTGTTGTGCTTGCAGTAGAACCTAATCCCACAATCAAACCATACGCTGAATTTACCTGTAGGATGAATAGCCATCTTGGTAAATTTATACTCGCTGGAGAAGCTGTTACTACACAAGATGGATCAGTTACTATTTTAGATCATTGTAATGCACTCTGTAATGGCGGATTGATTGACCCTTCTTGGACTCCGGAACTACAAAAACGTATGATTGACAATAGTCAAAATAAAGTAACAGTACCGGGACTAACACTAGAAAATTTGTGTAAGAAGTATCTAACTGAAGATGAAATCAACAATATTAGTTTTATTAAAACTGATACAGAAGGGCATGATGTTAGCATCATTGAATCCAGTAAAGATTTTTTAAATAAAATACGTCCGGTATTATTCATTGAGTGGTTTTTTGCATTTGGTGATACTGAAAACAATCACATGTTTGCAGTTATAGAAGATTTAGGATACTCGGCATTTTATCCCGACACACTAGAACCAGCTGGTACACACAGACGCAGTGACGACTTGGTTCTTGTACACAAATCAAAAATAGATCAATACATCAAATGAAATTAGATAAGCCTATTAATATTTTAGTACAACGTCGTAGCGCCATTGGCGATGTTGTAATGACCACCGGTGTAGTCCGTGAATTAAAAGCACGTTATGGTGATAACGCACAAATTGACATTGGCACAGATTGTTTAGGAGTGTATCGTAACAACCCACATGTTAGGAATATTATTCCCGTTGACCAATTGCCGAACGTAGGGCAATGGGATATACACTACAATTTAGATGATGCTTATGAAGTAAATCCTGTAGATAATTATGTAGACAATTACTTTTATCGTGTATTTGGCACTACAGATATGGACAAGCATGTAGAGTTATTTCCTACCGACAGTGACCTCAGCGTAGTACAAGATTTTCAAACTAACAATGAACTAGACACATATATTGTTGTTCACATGCGTAACTGGCATTGGCAAGCTAAGAATATTGACATGGCGGTTTGGTTAGACATCTATGGTAAACTATTTGAAGAAACTGCTGATTTTAAAATAGTATGTGTTGGTGGGCAAACTGATCATGTTGTAGATCATCCATTGTTTGTTGATGCTAGAGACAAGTTTGATGTGCAACAGTTGAAAGTTCTTTGTGATGGTGCACGAGTATTTGTTGGTATAGATTCAGCGCCTTATTGGAGTGCAAGTGCAAGTTCAACTAAGTTGATTGCATTGTTAACACATCTTAGACCTGAAGTTATTTTGCCGTTTAGAACAGCACCTACTATAGCTATTCAAACATCAGAAGCCTGCGCTGGATGTAATGATCGTCAGCAACGCCCTGTTCGACAAATTGTTTGTGCAAAGACAAACTATCCTTGCATTAATAATTTTAATACAGATCAAATTGCAAAAGAAATTTTAAAACAATTAGGATAGTCATGGAACATTATTACAGAAATATTCAAGGATGGTTTGATTACGAGTGGATATACGATACTGCAATTCAACGAGCAGAACACAATGCACATTTTGTTGAGCTTGGCAGTTGGAGAGGCAAAAGTACTTGTTACCTGGGTGTATCTATTGTTAATAGTTTTAAAAAGATAAAAGTTGATGCAGTTGACACCTGGCGTGGCAGTTTAGCAGAAGATGTTCATCAAACTGATCCTGCTGTAATTAACGATACTTTGTACGATGAATTTTTACAAAACATTAAACCTATACAACACATTATAAATCCTGTCAGATTGTCTAGCATGGATGCAGTTAAAACTTATGCAGAAAATAGTTTAGATTTTGTGTTAATTGATTGCAGTCACGAATACGAAGATGTCGTTGATGATATCACAGAATGGCTCAAACGTGTTAAACCCGGTGGTACACTAGCCGGCGATGATTACAAATGGGAAGGAGTTAAGCGTGCAGTCAACGAATTATTACCGTCTGCCGAACTTGCAAACGGACATTGGATATATAAGAAATCAACACTATGATAACATATAGACATTCAGGAACACTAGGCGATTTGATTTATAGTCTAAGTGTAGTAAAGAAAATGGCAGTGGAAAACAATGCCATGTTCCTCGTAGCCCTAAACAATATCGAACATTGTGTTGCACAGTATGGATATAGACCTGAAGAAGTTGACCCTGCACACCGGGGAAGATTTACTTACCAAGATTATGAATGGCTACGTCCGTTACTTCGACGTCAGAGCTACATTGCTGATGTAGGTACTTGGACACAGGGTACACCTGAACCTGATGTAGACCTGGATCGTTTCCGTGGGACACTATTCAGGGGTTTCGAAGGCAATTATGTGCAAGCATATCATATGGCATTTAACCTGCCTTTTAGAATGTCGGATTACGACACACCCTGGTTAGAAGCAGATCCTGTTAAAACCAAACCAATTGTTGTTAGCCGTACATTTAGGTACCGCGATCCGGCAGCAGATGGATATTGGGCAACAATGGCCGAACAAGGCGAACTAGAAACAAACGGGATATTTCTAGGAACTAGTGCTGAGCACAAAGATTTTGTCCAAATAACTAGAGTAAACATACCGTATCGCCCAGTTGGAGACTTTTTGGAATTAGCCAACATTGTTGCAGGAGCAGATATGGTTATGGCCAACCAAAACTTTGTTTATAGTTTAGCAATGGGCTTGGGCAAAGAAAGCATGTTGGAAACAATAAAAACTAAACCATTGGAAAACAACGAGTGTTTCTTTCCTCGAAAGAATTGCGCTTATTTCTAAGAGATAAATATTTTTGCCAGTGATGTTGACATGCTGGCATTTTCAATTGTACAATGTGATATGTACAAATCATTTAAATTAAATTTACAAAAAGGAGTTTATAATGAAACTAAAACCGCTATCTGATAGGGTTGTAATTCGCCGTGTTGACAGTCAATCTGTAACCAAAGGTGGCATTGTAATCCCAGACGCAGCCGCAGAAAAGGCCGATCAAGGCCAAGTACTTGCAGTAGGTCCAGGAAAACGCAATGATGCAGGTGATTTAATCCCTGTTGATGTTAACGTAGAGGACCAGGTTTTGTTTAGCAAATTTGCTGGACAAACTGTAAAAGTGGATGGAGAAGAACTACTAGTTCTCAAAGAAGAAGAAATTCTTGCTGTAATTACTAAAGGAGAATAAACATGGCTGCAAAAGAAGTACATTTTGGAAACGACTCACGTGGTCGTATGGTAGAAGGCGTTAACATTCTTGCTAACGCAGTTAAAGTAACATTGGGCCCAAAGGGTCGCAATGTGGTAATTGAAAAATCGTTTGGTGGCCCGGCAGTTACCAAAGACGGTGTAACAGTTGCTAAAGAAATTGAATTGCAAGACAAATTGCAAAACATGGGCGCACAGATGGTCAAGGAAGTTGCTAGTAAAACAGCAGATGCTGCAGGTGATGGTACAACTACTGCTACTGTTCTTGCACAAGCCATTGTCAAAGAAGGTATGAAGTATGTTACTGCTGGATTGAATCCAATGGATTTGAAACGTGGTATTGATAAAGCTACACATGCCGCTGTTGACGCACTTAGCAAAATCAGCAAGCCCTGTGAAACTGATGAAGAAATTGCACAGGTTGGTACTATCTCCGCTAACAGCGATGCTGGTATCGGTCGTATGATTGCAGACGCAATGGCTCGAGTTGGTAAAGAAGGTGTTATTACTGTTGAAAATGGTAAGACTCTTCAAGACGAACTTGAAGTTGTTGAAGGTATGCAATTTGATCGCGGGTATGTAAGTCCTTACTTTATTAACAATCAAGACAAGCAAACAGTTGAACTTGACCAACCATTTGTGTTGTTGTTTGATAAAAAGATTGCAAACATCCGTGAAATGATTCCTGTGCTTGAAGCAGTTGCTAAAGCCGGTAAGCCATTGTTGATTGTTGCTGAGGACGTTGAAGGTGAAGCATTAGCTACTCTAGTAGTTAACAATGCCCGAGGTGTTGTTAAGACCTGTGCTATCAAAGCACCAGGATTTGGCGACCGTCGTAAAGCCATGTTAGAAGACATTGCTATTCTAACAGGTGGTAAAGTTGTAGCCGAAGAACTAGGCCTTACACTAGAAAAGACTACAATTGAGCATTTGGGTATGGCTGGCCGTGTTGAAATTTCTAAAGACAACACAATCATCATTGATGGTGCTGGTGATGCAGATGCTATTTTGGCTCGTGTTAAAGCAATTCAAGCTCAAATCGAAGAAGCAACCAGCGACTACGACAAAGAAAAGTTGCAGGAACGTGTTGCTAAACTAGCAGGTGGTGTTGCTGTACTACGTATTGGTGCCGCAACAGAAGTAGAAATGAAGGAAAAGAAAGATCGTATTGACGATGCGCTTCATGCTACTAAAGCCGCAGTTGAAGACGGTATTGTTCCTGGCGGTGGTGTTGCACTAGTTCGTGCTCGTCAAGCAATTGCTAAACTCAAAGGCAGTAACTCTGATCAAGACGCTGGTATCCAAATTGTACTACGTGCAATGGAAGAACCACTACGTTGCATCGTAAGCAATGCCGGTGAGTCAGCTGACGTTGTATTGAACAAAGTTGCAAATGGTAAAGGCAATTATGGTTACAATGCTGCAACAGAAGAATATGGTGACATGTTGACTGCTGGTGTTATTGATCCAACTAAGGTTGCTAAAACCGCATTGGTCAATGCCGCTAGTGTTGCAGGTTTGTTGTTGACTACTGATTGTGCAATTTTTGACATTGCCAAAGACAGCAAAGACACAAACATGCAAGGCATGATGTAATAGTTGTAATTTTACAACACAAGCCCACTTCGGTGGGCTTTCTTTTGACTAAAATTGATAAACCCTGTTATACTAGAGTTACAGTAATTAACAAGGAGTGACTTAAATGAGCAAAGCAGTACAATCAATTGTCGATCAAACCAGTGATCTTATTATTAGGGCCGTTGAACTAGGAAATGTTAAACTTCTAGTAGATATTTTAGTTAGTGCTGAAAACACCAGAAATGCAATTGAAAAAGGACTAATGCGATGAGCCGTTTTGCACAAATTTATGAAGACCCCGATTACGAATACATTAGCCCCGATGAGTGGGACGATGCTTTCCCAGATGGGGACTATTTTTTAGAGGAAACCGACATAAAATTGTCAGGAATTACTGTAAACAAAAGTACTACTTTTGTGTTACATAAAAACAACGAAGAATTAAGCCCTTTTTCCACAGTAAATAGCTGATTTTAGTTGACCCAAAATGGCGCTAGTGCTACAATACTTGTATTGAAACTTAAAAAGGAATAAACGATGCAACTCGCATTTGGAAGCCAAGTTTGCAGTTTAGTTCGTCCGTTGTTAAATGACAACGAACAAGCTGGGTTTTTTGGCGATACTGGCACTTTGTTTGCGGCATGTTCTGAGCCCACTGCCCGTAGCATTTTTCACACACTTAGCCGTGAATTTGGATTGGGCAAAGTACAAGTAAACGGCCCAATCCAAGGCGAATTTACATTTGATTTTGTAGCATAAAAACAACAAAAATGCTTGTCCGAAAAAAGCAGGCTTGCTATAATATGTGTATATTAAAACTGTAAGGAGCAAAAAATGAGTACAGCGTTTATTCGTATCAAATCAGGTGCATATCGTACAACAAATGTGTCTGGTAAGGTGTTTCAGTTAGTAGAACAATATAAGACTACTGCCAAAGGTGGTTATGTGACAGTTAAAAATGGTGGACAGTTTCCTGGATTTCCAGAAGACATCCGTGTTAAAGTCGACGGTGTTGCCGCCTACGAATTTGTATCAGAAGGAGAATCCCAAGTGTCAGAAGTACAAGAAACAGCCGTTGCATCTGTAGAAACTGATGCTGAAATTATTGCTCGTATCCGTGAACGTTTTTCAATCTTGGACGAAATGACAACTGCCGCTACCAATGGTGACATTCGTGCTATGATTGTCAGTGGCCCTCCTGGGGTTGGTAAATCGTTTGGTGTAGAAAAGATTGTTGAGAAAGCCTGTTTGTTTGATCAAATTGCAGGTAAAAAATTACGTGCCGAGGTCGTTAAAGGTTCGGCTACGCCAATTGGCTTGTATCAAACTCTATACAAGTACTCAGATCCTAATTGCGTTATTGTGTTTGATGACTGTGATAGCATTTTGCTAGATGATGTAAGTTTGAACTTGCTCAAAGGTGCATTGGACTCAGGTAAGAAGCGTAAGATTTCATGGTTGTCGGAATCTAGTGCTCTGCGCCGTGAAGGCATTCCAGACAGTTTCAACTTCCAAGGCTCTGTAATCTTTATTACCAACCTTAAGTTTGATGGCATGAAGTCGCAAAAATTGCGTGATCACTTGGATGCTTTGCAATCACGTTGTCACTACCTAGACTTGACACTGGACACTATGCGTGACAAAGTGTTGCGTATCAAGCAAATTGCAGATGATGGCGAATTGTTTGCTGACTACGATTTTGACAAGTGTGTGCAAGACGAGGTTATTGACTTCTTAACTGACAACAAAAATAAAATGCGCGAAATGAGTTTGCGTATGGCAATTAAGGTTGCAGACTTGCGTAAGAGCTTCCCACTTAAGTGGAAAGAAATGGCTCGTGTTACTTGCATGAAGACTGCTTAACAGTTTTAACTTATGGTTCTCTCTAGCTCCTGAATCATAAGTCTGCGATTATATCGCAGTTTGCCCTAAGTGGAAACACTTGGGGCTTTTTTATGTTATAATAAATCTATGAAACAGTTTACTTACGTTGAAGACTATCTTGAAATAATTGCCGGACAAGTTGATATTGTTACAGGCAAAAGAATTCAATCTTGGATATTTAGTTTTACTCCAATTATTAGTTTAGCTAGATATGATGTTGATGTTTTAAACAGTATGACCGACACCACCATTGGTGGTAAGCCGTTAACTGAACGCCAAGGTGAGTTGGCATGCAAGATTATTTTAAAATATGCAAGGCAATTGGCCGCTAAAGGTGTAGATGTAGCACCAGTGCAAGAACCTAAATGGCGTATTCCATTGCGTAAAATGGATTATAGCCGTAGGCTGTGTATTGAAAATGATAAACTGATTTTACGATTTCCTTATGACAATACTTTAATTGAAGGTATTAGACAGTTTACCAAAGAAAGCCAAGGCAATACAAAGTGGAATAAGGATACCAAGCAATGGGAAATTGGATTAACAGAGTTTAATCTCAGTTGGATGCACACTTGGGCCACTGCAAACAAATTTGAAATTGCTACAGAAGTTGAAACACTAATGTCATTGATTACAGAATGTGAAAAGACTCCCTACGCAATTGAATTGTTTATAGATAATAACCAGTTAAATATAAGAAATGCTCCGGATACTTTAATTGAGTATGTAACTTCTAACATTGCTGATTTGACTGTTGAAAATTTAATTAAAATAGTTGACTATTCGTCAATTATAGGATACACAGTTGATATAGAATTATCAACTGCAATTGAAAACACCTATGGTAAAAGATTTTGTAATTTACTTACCAATAGAAATATTAAAATGAAACCGAGTGCGCTTGATAGCACTGATGATTTTGATACCATCATTCAGTATGCTGAGCAAGTTGGAAGATTCCCAGTAGTATTGTTTGAGCCAGATCTCAGCACTAAGTTTTTAGAAAAAGTCATTGGCAAAGGCGTTTACTTAAATGGAAATTCTAAAAAGATTGATTTAGACAAGTTGAGCGATATTAAGTTTATACATACCTATGCCGCAATACAAAACATGGAAAAAATTCCATTGGTAATCAGTAGTGCAGGCATGGTGTTTGGATCTGACAAGCAGATTATGCTACAACGAGCCGAAAAGGTTGTATACTGTGCAACAGATGTATACAATAAAAAGAAAACAAACACGAAAGTAAAAGACATTGCAGGCTAAACTCATTATCAAGGACGAAGTTAACGTTAAAGTTGAAGGACTAGATCTGGGCACACGTAAGAAACTTGTGGACCAATTCAAGTACGAAATCCCTGGAGCACGTTTTCAGCCAAGTGTGCGATTAGGACGGTGGGACGGCAAAGTTGCGTTCTTCCAACTTGGAGGCAGTAGTTATATTAATTTACTTCCGGAAATTATTGCTTTCTTAGACAAAGAAGGTTATGATATTGAAGTAGAAGATATCCGTGAGTACAGTACCAAGTTTGAGTTTACAGAATTTAAAGAAGATACGTTCAGTGACTCAACTTGGCCCAAAGGTCATCCAATGGCTGGACAGCCTATTGTGTTTAGAGATTATCAAGTTCCGATTATCAATAACTTTTTAGCTAATCCACAAAGCATACAAGAAGTTGCTACAGGCGCAGGTAAAACAATTATGACTGCGGCTTTAAGCAAAAGTGTTGAACCTTATGGTCGCAGTATTATTATTGTGCCTAACAAGAGTTTGGTTACACAAACTGAAGCCGACTATATTAATTTAGGTCTGGATGTAGGTGTTTATTTTGGCGATCGCAAAGAATACAATAAGACACATACTATTTGTACTTGGCAAAGTCTAAACAACATGTTGAAGAATACCAAGAATGGCGAAGCTGAAGTTGAAATCGGCGACTTCATTGAAGATGTTGTTTGTGTAATAGTTGATGAGGCACATATGGCCAATGCTGATGCTCTTAAAACATTGCTAACAGGAATATTTGCACACGTACCAATTCGTTGGGGACTAACCGGAACAATACCCAAAGAAGATTATGCAAAGGTCAGTTTGTTGTGTAGTATCGGTCCAGTAGTGGGTAGACTGTCAGCAAGTGAACTACAGGAAGCAGGACATCTTGCTAACTGTCATGTTAATATAGTGCAATTAGTTGATCACGTTGAATACTCAGATTACCAAACAGAATTAAAGTATCTATTAGAAACAAATGGTAGATTAAATTACATGAGTAACTTGGTTACACGTGTTAATGAAACAGGTAATACATTAGTCTTAGTTGATCGTATTGCAACTGGCAAGTTGTTAGTAGAAAGACTAGGCGAACGTGCAGTATTTGTAAGTGGATCAACTAAAGCAAAGGATAGAAAAGATGAGTACGACGAGGTTGCGGTTAGCGATGGAAAGATTATTGTGGCGACTTACGGTGTGGCCGCTGTGGGTATTAATATCCCCCGTATTTTTAATCTGGTTCTTGTGGAGCCCGGAAAGAGCTTTGTCCGCGTTATACAATCTATTGGGCGAGGCATTAGAAAAGCAGAAGACAAAGACTTTGTACAAATCTGGGACATCACGAGTACGTGTAAGTTCGCCAAACGCCACCTTACTAAACGAAAAGCCTTTTATAAAGAAGCCAACTATCCGTTCACGGTTGAAAAAGCAGATTGGCAATGAACGGCGTCATAGTATATTTCCCTTGGGGCGCAGGGGGAAATCTAGTTCGGAATTTGATAACGATAGATACTAGATTTGAATTTCTCGACGATCAAGACCCGATTGGAAAATATCCCACTGAAGACGGCAGATATAATTTTCTATTAGACTATTATAGTAAGCCAATGGATCCTACTACTTGGTTACCACGAGAGTGGAGCTTACGTGCCAGGTTCCATGCAAGATATTATGAAGGTGGCAATTGCGTATATTGGAACCCTGACTCGTTATTGGTATATGATGTACATGGTGGCGGAACAGAAATAGATAATATACTAGATAGTCGTCCACTGAAATGCTATGACAGATATCGAATTGATCGCGGATTAAGATCAGAACAGTTAAGCAATTGGGCATTAGTTGAGTGCACACACATATTTTTATTGCCCAGCGATATACCTCAAATAACTAAAATCTATAACAGCAAAAATCCTACAATAAATCAACTTGAAAATGAAGGCGATTTAGAATATAGACAAAAGGAAGCTGAAATAATTAACACAACAATGACCAATAGACTTATTGGACTATCGCAAAAATTAATAGATCAACACCAAACAGTTTATAAGTATGACTGCATAGATCTATATAAAACTCCGGACATAATTTACAATATAGCAGATAATTTATCTCTATCAATAAAGAAAGAATATATCAATACCATACACTCACTATGGTTGCAAAGTACACGTGAAGTATACTATAATTATTTTAACAAAGAACTAAAACTATGAGAATATTAACCCTTGACAATACCACATACGAAATGAATGAAATCCCAAACGAGATTGATGAAATTCGTTTTTGTGTATTAGACAATTCAGACCCAAAAGAACCAGACTATTTTTATATTCCTTTAATCTTTTTAGAATCATTTAACAGCCCTGCATTGGTATTGCGTATTGGCGAACACATTATTAAAATGCCAGTGGATTGGCAACTGTTAATTGGGGAACCCGACTTTGGTGATTTAGAAGTTGTTCCACTAACTAGTATTAATGATCGTGGGTTTAATGTATTTTGTTTTAACCCATTAACAAGTTTTAGACCAGAGTTTAAACCAGTTGAGATTGTGGACATATATCAAGATGTTAAATGGTACTTCCCAAAATTAAAACCAGGACAAATGTTAGCAGTTCCGCTGACACAAGAAGACAAATCATTGTGTGTTTACTTTATTAAGGACATAAGTAGACAAAGCGAAGTAGTAGACTATAATAAGGTGTGGTAATGAAACTATTATATAATTCAATGGATATAGGCGGGGAAGTTGTTAAAGATAACGAAACATACTTGCTCAAAGACAATAAAACTTTAAAAAATCTTGTACTTAGTAGTACTTGTTTGCATTCAGGGCATGCTACCCGTGGGCACCTTCATGCAGGGCAAGAAGAAGTTTATTTCTTTGTATCGGGTACTGGAATGATGATTGTGGGCGAAGAAAAATTTAGAGTCAATCCTGGATCTGTAGTGTTAATTCCCGATGGCGAGTTTCACAGAGTTATCAATGATGGTGATTCTGATTTAATTTTTAATTGTGTGTTTAATGGACAACGGAACCACTAAAATTTATGAATCGCCAGATGGCGGTAGAACAGTCTACTCAAGAAACATAGGATCTCTTACGCGAGACTTAGTAGAGTCAGATAGAAAAGACGACAGGACATGGGATGGTAGACCCTTGATCGAACACATGAAGGAAGACCAAATGTGGGGAGAAATCCGTATAATGGCACGGACAGATTCAGGCTTGCAGGATCTACTAGAACGTGCTATAGTGTACTATCATTTAAGAAAACAAGAAGGCACAAATGAGTAAAGACGAAGACAAATTCAAACATTCAAAACGATTGCTTAAAAATGAAAATGCTGTTAACAAGCAGGTTAAAATTGCAAAATCGCATAATTCATTTAATGAAAAGAACATTGAACAACCGCATCGTCTAGAAAAACATCATGTCATGGACTGTGGTAATCCTGACTGTTACTTATGTGGTAATCCTCGCAAAACACACAAAGATAAATTAACCACACAAGAAAAACGCTTGTTTCAAGATGTAGAAAAAACTACAGATCGACACAGTAACGGGTTACCAGTCAAGGACAATGATGAGTGATAAACTAAGTGTTGGCAACGAAATGTTGCAGTTCGATCAAAAGAATACAAAATTCTACGACAGTTTAACTGACGAGGAAAAGAAAAAGTTTAGTCCGTATCTAATGATACGCTATGGATCTACAGTCGAAGGTGATTTTGATTTACAAGCCTATTATCTAATTAGTTGTAATGAAAAATTAAATAAAAACTTCTTTGATATTAACACAACACAACATAAAAAATTTCAATGGTTAATGGCTACCACGGTTAGCCCGGGCATGGGTAGACAAAGACATACGTGGCTTGCTGCAAAGAAAAAAGATTCAAGTAACAACAAAGCAGAAAAATTCCTGCGTGAATTTTATCCATTGGCTAAAGACGACGAGATTGAATTACTGGCAAAAATAAATGATAAAGACGATCTTAAACGCTTGGCAAGAGAACATGGTTGGGATGACAAAAGAATCAAAGACTACTTATAATTGTCGTTATTGCGACAAAAAGTTTAGCAAAGAATCTACACTTAGTGTACATCTTTGTGAGCCCAAACGTCGTTGGCAACAAGAAAAAGAAACAGGAGTACAATTAGGTCTACGTGCGTACCTGCGATTTTACGAAACAACCCAAGGTAGTGCAAAGTTAAAATCCTATGAGGATTTTGTAACTAGTCCTTATTATAACGCTTTTGTTAAATATGGCAGATATTTGGTTGCTATACGTGCTATCAATACTGTTAGTTTCACTGATTGGTTGTTAAAAAATAACAAGAAATTAGACTATTGGTGCAAAGATAGTTTATATGATGAATGGCTCCAGGACTATATAAAGAAAGAAGCAGTACAAGACGCACTAGAACGTGCACTAAAGGAAATGCAGAACTATGCAGATGATCATCCAGAGCTTAAAAATGGTTTTACAGATTATTTTAGGTACGGCAATACTAATAGGATCATCCATCATATTTCTACTAGTCGTATCAGTCCATGGATTGTGTTTAATTGTGACAGCGGCGTGGCTTTTCTTGATGATCTAAATGAAGAACAGGTAGCAATACTGTTGCCTTATTTAAACCCTGAGTTTTGGCAACAAAAATTCAAAGACTATATGGCTGATACTGAATGGGTTAAGTATATTCTTAAGGAAGCAGGACTATGAAATTTAAGTCAGACATTGATATAGACTTTGGAGATAGGACTCGTGCATTAGAGTTACTTGACTGCACACCAGCAAGCATCATGCGTGACGGTCGGTTAGTTCGGCACAATACTGGAGTATACGCCACAGATATTCCTGTAGACCCATTCTTGGGCATTGCCAGTATTGATTATGAGAAGGCCGAAGATCTAGGTTACGCTAAACTGGACTTTTTAAATGTGTCTTTATATACACAGATAAAAAATGAGCAACATTTAACAGAGTTAATGAACGCTGAACCATTATGGGATCTGTTATTGCAAGAAGAATTTTGTAATCAATTGATTCATATCGGAAATCATTACAGTACACTAATGCAGATGCCTGATCCCGTGAATAGTATTCCACGCATGGCTATGTTTTTAAGTGTAATTCGCCCGGCTAAAAGACATCTAATTGGACAAAAGTGGGCAGAAGTTGCCAAAACTGTTTGGGATAAGCCTGTAGATGACAGTTACTTTTTTAAAAAAGCACACGCAGTAAGCTACGCACATCTAGTAGTAGTTCATATGAATTTAATATGTGAACAAATCAGTTATGGATTTAACTAACTCTTCGGACAAGAGTAATTGATTTACGTTTGCTACGTTTAGTAGCCATTTCTTTCAGGCTCACATAAGGGCCCATTTTAATTTCTACGTCCTTGCTGTTCATAGTACGTAGGCATACTTTAAAAACAGCCCAATCCGCTTTTAAAAACACATTAATTGGGATAAGTCTATTGCTTTCCCACCACCAGGTTTCGCCTAAGGTAAGGAATTGTGTTTTTAATCCTGAATCTTTGATCAGCCCTATGTCATACAGGGTTGTAATGACCTCATCAAAATTTTGGATTATGCCTATGTAGTCGTTTCCGCCGTAAGTAATATGACTTAGGTACGGGTACTGACTTAATAACTGCTTGTAATGTTCTTCCACGGTTTCCGATAAATATGTTAAAAGATAATCCAAAATGATTACTATCAAAACATATTTATATCCGAATACAGCCGAGGTTCAAGTTTTTGATCCTACGATATTTACTACAAGGAACCGTGTCGTGTACAATCGTCCAATTAAAGTCTATCAAGGGGTAGACAATCCAATACAAGTTATAGTCAAAAATCAAGATCAAAAGCCAGTGGATTTAACTGGTAGTAGTGTAACGGCCAGTATACAAGATCCTACAAATCAAGTTACTATTAAAAGTTATCCTGTAACTTGGGCAAATATACAATTGGGTTTGGGCAATTTTACATTTGATGCAAACACTATAAACAGTCTAGATCAACGTTTTTATAAATTGGCTTTTAGTACTACAGTAACCAACACGGATGTAACTAGTCCAGTTTATATCGATGACAACTACGGCGTTCCATTGGATTTAGAAGTACTTCCAGCATATTACAGTACTACTGTAACACCGCCTATAACTGAAACCTTCTCAATTGATGGCGGAAGTATCTAATGTCGAATCTAAATATTAGTCAAATCTTATTAAAACGTGGCAACACAGCACATGCCAGTACCTATGTAGGCCCATTGGGCGAACTATTAATAGACACTGGATTACAAACTCTACGTATACAAGACGGTGCTACGCCCGGTGGTTGGGTAGTAGGGTCAGGCGGTGGAGGCGGCGTAGATTTAACTTATGTTAACGCTAATATTGCAGCACTATCTGCAAATGTTGTTGCAGCAAATTTAGCAATTGTTACTGCTAATACTACAATGAAAGGCTATGTTGACAGCCGTATTACTGCGACTCAAGGACAAATAACTACAGCCAACACAGCTATGAAAGGCTATGTTGACGCCCAGGTTGCTACAAAAACAACTACAGCCTATGTTACTACTGCCATCTCTACAGCTATTAACAATTTAATTAATAGTGCTCCTGGTACACTAGACACACTAGGAGAAATTGCAGCCAATTTGGCAAATGAAAGTAGTGCAATTGGTGCTATTACAAATAGTATTACTTTAACTAATGCTAATATTATCGCGGCTAATTTACAAATTTCTAATCTTTGGTCAAATGCTGCTGCACAAAATACAGCAATTACCACATTACAAGGACAAGTTTATAATAATTCAAATGTAGCTTCGTACCTATTGGGTAATATTGTAGTGGGCAATATAAATGCTACCCAGTTTAATTTTGCCAATGGCGTAAACATACTATCGGGTATAACCAGTGGCGGTGCAGCCAACACCGGTAACATCGGTTTTACAGGTGATGCCATTTATGATTTCAATGGTATGATCATTGAAAATGCCGACCTTAGTCACGGTGCTACATCGGCATTATTAATTCCGCCCAATGGATCTAGTAGCTCTCTGCAACTAAACAATACATATGGGCCTGTACAAATAGGAACCGGAACTGCTGGATCTGTTACCAACGGATGGACATTTGGCACCAATGGACAAATAACAATACCACAAGGTGGAGTTATTGGTGATACCTATAGTGATGGACACGGTATTGGTTTAGGAGCTGGGCCAAATGAAGGCGATTATGCTATTATTAATAGCCACAGTGGTGCTCAGTATGTAGAAACTGATGAAAACAATGTTTATATTGCTACAAACTATCCAGCCACAAATACAGTTTGGCAATTTGACAAGACTGGTAACATAACATTCCCAGATAGTACGGTACAATCAACCGCATGGACTGGACTACACTCGATTATCACAGTTGGCAATACTGTTCCTAGTACTGTCGCAGGATCCTTGTGGTATAATACCAATGATGGCCGTACTTATATTCATGCATTAAACACATGGATAGATGCTAGCCCTGTGGTAATACCAGCACCAAATACATACCTAGGTGAGTTAGATATCACAGCTAATGTGATTACATTCCCAAGTGGTAATTTAACTGTCAATGGCACAGGCACATTATCAGTTAATGGAATCCAAATATCAGCAGTACCGACCGAAGTCTACAACTCATCAGGCGATGTAATAATAGGATCCAGCGGCGCAAACTGGCATTTCACTGGTTGTTCTACTATAAGTTGGCCATCGAACGCACTGACTGTGAGCACCTACAGCGGTGTAGCAAACTGGAATTCGTCTAGTAGCTCGACATTCTCAGCTGGCACTGGCTTTACATTCAATGCCAACAGCGGCGCGGCACAGTGGCAAATGGATTCAACTGGTAACTTGATATTGCCCACTGGTGGTAGTATAAACTACGCGAACGGACAAAGCATTTTAAATGGTATTACTGCTGGCGGAGCAAATACTGGCGATATTACATTCTCTCACAGTGACATAATTGGTGAGTGGGCTAACGTAACAATTACCGCAGACACAACGGACTGGACATTCTATTCTAATGCTAATCTTGTTTTGCCAGCCAATGGCACAATCACTTACGCCAATGGTACAAGTATACTAAGTGGCATTACTGCCGGTGGCAGTACATATACTGATGCTAACGTTCTTGCATTGTTGTCTAGTTTTAGTCAAGGCGAAGCAAATTATGGATTCAGTGACAACGGCACACTAACTTTACCTAATAATTTCTTATTGAGTTCGTCGGGAGGAGATGCTACTGTTACTACAGTTAACTCTCTTACACTTGGTGCACACAATAATGTTACAGTTTCCTCATTGGACGGAAGCTATCAATGGAAATTTGACAATGCTGGCTTATTAACAGTTCCGGGACCAATACAGTTACCGGAAAACAGCAATGGTGTATATTTCAGTGACACCAATCATAGTATTAGACGTAATGGCAACTCATTGGAATACCACGAGTGGGGCGATACGATTGCTAATGGTGGTGGACACAAGTTTTATACCAATGGCGGCAGAGATAGTCAATCACTACAATTACAAATTGCCAACGATGGTATTAATTTCAATCGTGATGCGTTTGCTTACGGTAATTTAACTGTCACCGGAAACCTGAATATACTAGGTAATACACAGTTTACAAGCTCAAGTGAATTAGTAGTTGCTGATAATTTATTGAACTTACACACACAACCAGATTTAAGTGCATGGACATATGATGACGGCCAAGACATTGGTATCAAGTTCCATTATTACAAAACATCACTGGGCGGTGACAGTACTGCGTTCTTAGGATTAGCCAACGATACAGGATTCTTAGAATGGTATAATCAAGGTACTGATAATGGTAATGTATTCATGGGTACCACTTATGGTACTATAAAAGCCGGTAACCTTGTTTTAGCTAACACTGGTGGCATAACGTTTGCAGATGGCTCTGTTCTACCTAGTGGTTATGTTACTCCGCCAACAGTCTCAACTGGTAAGGCTGGAGATACAGTAGGACAGATTGCAATAGACAGCAATTACGTTTATTATTGTTCTGCAACGTATGTTGATCAACACTACTCTGCAACTTCTAATTCGCTTTACACTCAGGATGATGTATGGCACATTAACAAAGGTGGCTATCCAACTCCACAAGTAGGGTGGACAATTACTGGAACAAGTTATCCACAGGTAAGTGGATTTACAACAACAATCACAGGTGTAACTGACGAAGGCTCCACATGGGGCATCACAGGGGCTGGTATTGGTAATAACGGGGTGGTTACTTCTCAACCGGTTGTATTCTTTGATCCTACACCTTATCCAGCAATATGGAAAACAATTCCAATTACTGCATTTGAATATAATGGCTATAGCAATGCTAATGTAGCCGCATATTTGTCATCTAATACAGCCACTGTAGCTAACTTAATAATCTCCGGTTCTGCGCCTAGTTTATCAATTGGGTCATCTGGCGACACAGCTGGTATGGTCCGAGTAGATAATAATTACCTTTATTACTGTACAACAACTTGGACGCCAAGTTCTTATACTGTAGGTTGGCTAGGCGCTAGCGGCAACACACTTTTCTTGCAAAAAGGATCCTACCCAACTCCGCAAGTAGGCTGGACTGTTACTTTCAGCACCTATACATTTACCATTGCTACTATACAAACATATGGCGGTGATTCTAACCAATGGCAAATCACCTGGACTGGCACCGGCTTTGGATCTGCCGCAGGTGGTACAGCCACACTAACTAATCCAAATCCTCCTGCAATTTGGAAATCTATACCACTTACTGCATTTGGCAATGTTGCATACGGTAATGCCAATGTGTCCGCTTACTTGGCTGCAAATCCAATCAGTGTCAGTGGTAATTTGACTGCTGGCAATATTATTACCAATAATTATTTCTATGCCAATGGCCAACCTTTGGTAACTGGTACAACATACAGCAATGCCAACGTGGCTAATTATTTGTCTAGTACAACCAGCGTCAATATTGCAGGTTTAACTGTGACCGGCGGTGGAGGAAATCAAATTGTGGCCACACAGTATGCAGTCAGCAATGCCAGCAATACAGTTGTACTGTATCAAAGCAATGTGCCTGCCAATTTTGCCACAGTGGTGGGTGCAGGGTGGACCGTGTCTACTGGCGGCAACAGCCCCACCGTTACCGGAACTCCAACTGCTAGTACCTACTCGGGACAACCTACTTGGGTAGTTCCGTTGAGTACCACTATGAGTTTGTCGGGAGGATATCCAACATTTACTCTGGTTGCATCACCCACAGCCATTAACAATGCCACTGGTAATATCACAGCCAACGTGCATTATGGCAATGTGTTTGCCTATGCCAATGGTGTCAGTATTTTGACTGGCATTGGTGGAACATATAGTAACGCCAACGTTGTGGCTAATCTTCAAAACTTTGCAACAAGCATTAGTACAACTGCCAACATTACAACAACCGCCAATATAATAGCACCAAACTATCTATTTGCTAATGGTGTAAACATATTGTCAACTGTGTCAGGTGGCAGTGGAACATACAGTAATGCCAACGTAGTTGCAATGTTGAGTGCCAATAGTATCGTTGCAATTGGTAATGTTAACCCATATCCAGTAGAAAGTAATATTGCACAATTATTTGTTGGTAACAATACAACTATTTCCTCAGGATATGCATCAAACTTATCAGCAACTCAAATACTAAACAACGCTTACTTTGGCAGTAACGGTGCTATGTATACTCGTAACACCTATAACAATGGTGCTGGACAATTCTACATAGACGGTGCCAACTTCTACTGGAATGCACAAGGTAGTGCTACTGCTAATACTGTGGCTGGTATGGGCTCGCGAATGAGTTTAACCAGTACTGCTTTATCTACTATAAACAGTATAGGTATTACCAGTGCTGGTACTTTAACAGTACAAGGTACAGGCGGTATTGTTACTACACAAACTACATTACCATTGGTTAATACCACAGCAACTACTATTAACTTTGGTGGTGCCGCAACCTTACTGACAATAGGTGCCCCAACCGGCAACGTGGCAGTTGGCTCTGGCGTAGGCACATTAACTGCTGGATATGTTAATACCGGCAACTTATATACGGCTAATGCTGTAATTGCTGGCGGATACATTTCTAACACAGCCAATATTACGCTAACATCAGGTGGTAACATTTCGGGTATAGGTAACATTATTGGTACCACTAGTAATACCACAATTACTGCCGGATCATATGTAAGCAGTTTCTTAAGCAATGGTGCAGTTATTTTACCTAGTAGTGTGATAGCATCCGGTTCAAGTGGACCACAAACACGTTTCTTGTGGGATACTTGGCAGGCTAATAGTAACGTGGCATTGTCGGCATTTACACCAAGTGGTACCATTGGTGGCATTGCTACCTGGGATAGCACACAAGCATACGGATTAAAACTAACCACAACAACTACTTCACAGTCTGGCTACATTAACTGGAACAGTAGTACAATCAATTATAACTATGATATGGTTATAACTGCTAGTATTGGTGCTAGTGGAGGCACCGGTGCAGATGGACAATGGATCTACTTTGGATCTAATGCTGCCATAACCGGGATTCCCGGTAATACCACCACTTATGGTGGCATTGCGGTTATGAACCATTATTATAGTAGTTCAAGTCAGTTTGAAGTTTATGTTGGCGGTACACAAACTAATATTCCCTATATTGGTAACGGTAA
>Ga0164297_10001102_pt1 | contig 29761 bp, 26 predicted proteins | sample GEODES058metaG_FD_113539 | JGI IMG/M metagenome (GOLD analysis project Ga0164297, IMG submission 113539) | Dystrophic lake water microbial communities from Trout Bog Lake, Wisconsin, USA - GEODES058 metaG | ecosystem: Environmental > Aquatic > Freshwater > Lake | place: USA: Trout Bog Lake... | reverse complement strand
TCTGGCCCTACGCGAGCGTTGCCTTCGACGTACTAGCAACGGCACTCGCACTGCTGGTGGCGGGCTGGCAACTGCACCGCGCGTACGTACGCAATGAGCCAACCCATTTGTTTTGGATGGCGTTGGCGCTGGCCGCGGCCCTGCTGGAGCGCGTTGACGCGGGCCTCTGGGTGCTGGGTATCGGCGCAGTCATCGCCGTTGATGTCTTCGTGCATCGCCCGACCTGGCGGCGCTGGGCGCTGGTAGCCCTCGCCCCCTTGGCACTGGCCGTATTGCTCACCGCTTGGTACAACGTCGTCCGCTTTGGGTCCATCTGGAACGACGGTCACGCGAGCGATCCAAACTTCGCTGGCGCCAATTCTCCCTGGCTCGGAGGACTCTCACTGCTCGTGAGCCCTGGCAAGGGGCTCCTCGAATACAGCCCCCCACTGATCGTGGCCATTATGGGGTGGCCTCGGTGGTGTCGGGTCGCCCCACGATTAGCGGGCGTGACGTTAGGCAGCCTTCTCGGGACGGTGGCGTTGATTGGAACGCACCGCGACTGGTTCGGTGGCCAGTCGTGGGGGCCTCGATTCCTTCTCCCCGCCATGCCCCTCTTGTGCATCCCGCTCGTCTACGTCTTCTCCTCGTGGTCGACCAAGGCTCGATGGCAGCGCATCCTCGCGCGCGTTGTGTTCCTGGCCGGTTTCCTAGTGCAGCTGGCCGGTGCGACGAGCGGCCCCGCTCAGTTGAATCTGCCCCTTACCGGCCCCACGACGAGCCCCGCCTGGCACAACTGGCTCCCATTGTCGGCTCTCCACCAGTTGTTCAGTCGACTGGGCTGGCTCCTCACACACGGCTCCTTCGTACTCACCAGCCCCAGCGCCACCTTCGACGTCTGGTGGCTCTTGCCGCCGGGGGCGGCAACGCCCGACACGGGAGTTCGCACGGCGTGGCTCTTGGTTCTCATGGGCACCGGCACCTGGGCCAGTTGGCAACTCTGGCGAACCCGTATCGAGGAGCCCACAACTTTGGACTAAGTCCAATAATGGACAGAGTCCAAAACTTTGACTACAGTGATTCCCGTGCACAGTGCATCGGTACTCAAGGAAAACGGCATCCAGGCCACGGCGCAGCGCCTAGCCGTCCTCACGGCCGTCAGCAATCACCCCCACGCCACCGCTGAACTGGTGGGCGAGTGCGTGTCCGCAACCCTCGGCGCCATCTCCCGTCAGTCCGTCTACGACACGCTCGCCCTGCTGGTTGATCGCGGACTCATTCGCCGCATCCAGCCCGTTGGCTCGCCGGCCCTCTACGAAGACCGCATTGACGACAACCACCACCACTTAATTTGTCGCAGCTGCGCGACGGTGCACGACGTCGACTGCGCCGTCGGCGATACCCCGTGCCTCACGGCGGCCGACAATATGGGCTTCACCATCGACGAAGCCGAGGTGGCCTACTGGGGTCTTTGCCCCACCTGCCAAAGCGGGGCCACTTCTTCCACAATCGCAGTACCCACACTTCACCACCATCACCGTGAGGAAACCCTTCACGACATGTCAAAGGAGCAGTAATGAGTAACGAAGCAAAGTGTCCCTTCAGCGGCGGAGCGAACACCCAGTTGTCCGCCTCGACCCCGAACGAGAAGTGGTGGCCGAACCAGTTGAACCTGCGTTTGCTCCACCAGCACTCGTCGCTGGGCAACCCGATGGACGCCGATTTTGACTACGCCGAGGAGTTCAAGACCCTCGACCTCGACGCCGTTAAGGCTGACATTGAAGCGGTGATGACCACTTCCCAGGACTGGTGGCCCGCGGACTGGGGCCACTACGGCCCACTGTTCATTCGCATGGCCTGGCACAGTGCCGGTACCTACCGCATTGGTGACGGTCGCGGTGGCGCCGGCTCCGGCGCCCAGCGTTTTGCTCCACTCAACAGCTGGCCCGACAACGCCAACCTCGACAAGGCCCGCCGCCTGTTGTGGTCAGTGAAGCAGAAGTACGGTCGCAATCTCTCCTGGGCCGACCTCATGATCCTCGCGGGTAACTGCGCGTTGGAGTCGATGGGTTTCAAGACCTTCGGCTTTGCCGGTGGCCGTGAAGACATCTGGGAGCCCGAAGAGGACATCTACTGGGGACCGGAAGAGACCTGGCTCGCCGACGAGCGCTACAGCGGTGAGCGCGACCTCGACAACCCCCTCGCCGCCGTGCAGATGGGTCTGATTTACGTCAACCCCGAAGGCCCCAACGGCAACCCTGACCCGCTCCTCGCCGCTCGCGACATCCGCGAGACTTTCGCCCGCATGGCGATGAACGACGAAGAGACCGTGGCCCTCATTGCCGGTGGTCACACCTTTGGTAAGACCCACGGTGCCGGTGACGCCGCCAACGTTGGTGCGGAGCCGGAAGGTGCCGACCTTCTCGAGCAGGGCTTGGGCTGGAAGAACAACTTCGGTACCGGTGCCGGCGCTGACACCATCACCAGTGGTCTCGAAGGCATCTGGACGACGACGCCGACGAAGTGGAGCAACAACTTCTTCGACAACCTCTTCGGCTACGAGTGGGAGCAGTACAAGAGCCCCGCGGGTGCCACCCAGTGGCGTCCCGTCGGCAGCGCCGGTAGCGACACCGTTCCCGTCGCTCACGGCGAAGGCTTCACCCACCCGACCATGCTCACGACCGACCTCGCGCTGCGCTTCGACCCGGCCTACGGTCCGATTTCCAAGCGCTTCCACGAGGACCCGCAGGCCTTCGCCGACGCGTTCGCCAAGGCCTGGTTCAAGTTGACGCACCGCGACATGGGTCCGTACAACCGCGGCCTGGGTGCTCTCGTGCCGAGCGAGCCACAGATCTGGCAGGACCCGGTCCCGGCCGTCACCCACCCGCTGGTTAACGCCGAGCAGGTCGCCACGCTCAAGGCTGCTCTCCTTGCAAGCAGTCTCACGCTGGCCCAGTTGGCGACGACGGCGTGGGCCTCGGCCTCGACGTTCCGTGGCACCGACAAGCGTGGTGGCGCCAACGGCGCTCGTATCCGCCTCGCCCCGCAGAAGGACTGGGCCGTCAACAACCCCGCCGAGTTGGCTTCCGTCTTGGCCACGCTCGAACAGGTTCGTGCGACGTTCAACGCCTCGGCTGGTGAGACCAAAATCTCCCTCGCCGACTTGATTGTTCTGGGTGGCTGCGTCGCGGTCGAGCAGGCAGCGGCTGCCGCGGGCTTCCCCGTCACCGTGCCGTTCGAATCTGGTCGCACTGACGCGACTGACGAGCAGACCGACGCGGCGTCCTTCGCCGTACTCGAGCCCAAGGCTGACGGCTTCCGCAACTTCCTCGGTGCCGACAACGGCCGTGCCGTCGAGCAGCAGCTGCTGGAGCGCGCCCACTTGTTGACCTTGACGGCACCGGAGATGACGGTGTTGATCGGTGGACTTCGTTCACTCCAGGTCAGCAGCGACGGTTCGACGGTTGGACAGCTGACCAGCACGCCCGGCGCTCTCACCACCGAGTACTTCACGAACTTGCTCGACATGGGCACGACGTGGCGTAGCGCGGGCGACCACGTCTTCGAAGGTGTTGACGAATCAGGCACCGTCCGCTGGACGGCCACGGCGAACGACCTGGTCTTCGGTTCCAACTCGCAGCTGCGCGCCATCGCTGAGGTGTACGCCAGCGACGACGCCAAGGAGAAGTTCGTCCGTGACTTCGTTGCCGCCTGGGACAAGGTCATGACGCTGGACCGCTTCGACCTGGCGTAAGTTTCAACAAAAGTCCCCCATCGCGAGGTTTACCCCTCGCGATGGGGGATTTTTTCTTCGCCCTCTAGTATCGTGGGGTGCCCGTGTTACCAGAACCAACCATTGCCGTCGTCGTGGTAACCCACAATTCTGGACAGGACATTGACGCCTTCCTCGAATCGTTCGCTGATAGCCGTGGCGACCTTGAACTCATCGTGGTCGACTGCGGCTCCACCGACCAGACCATCGAACGAGTACGTCGATCGGGACTCCGTCTCACGCTGTTGCAAGGTCCCAATGTTGGCTACGCCGGTGGGTGGAACCGTGCGATACCTGAACTGAGCCCCAGCGTGACCTCAGTGTTGTTCTTGAATCCCGACACGACCTTCGGGCCAACTGCCGTGATTGCACTGGCCGCCGTTCTCGAAGAGCACCCCAACTTTGGTGCGATAAGTCCAACACTGCTCGACGAACACGGCCGCGTCGCTTACGCCGGTGGAACGCTCAATGACGAGACTTTTGAGGTCGCATTCACGCGCCAACCGCCCCCGTCGCCGACGCCACAAGTAACGGGCAGTATTCATGGTGCTGCCGTGATGCTTCGTCGCGATGTCCTGCAAAAGCTCGCACCCTTTGACGAGCGGTACTTCCTCTTTCGTGAAGAGGCCGGTCTGGCCCTTGCGCTGCGCGACACCCAGTGGCAACTGGGCTACGCACCCTCGGTTAAGGTCACCCATGCTTCTGGGCGCTCCTTCTCCCCCTACGGCTTTCCCCTGTATGCCTACTACCTCACCCGCAACCAGATGTTGTTCCTGCACCAGGCGACGGGGGTCTCTCGGTGGACGGCGCTGCGTCAATCGAAAGCGCTGTTGTGGATGCGCCGAGGCGTACCAGGCAAGAGTCGGATCCGGGCCCTACCTATTTTGATTCGACTCGACGCGGTGGCGATTATGCATTTCTTTATCGGTCGAAGCGGACCACGTCGGCGACTGTTTCTTTCGCGCCCAACCACGCCGGCGCCCCACGTGGTCGTGCGGCGCAGTAGCGACCACTAGTCGGCGTTCCTACCTTTAAAACGGACGAGAAGCGCAGGGCCTAGACGCCTCGCGCATCGCCCCCATCAACCAAATCGACCGGCGATGTAGTCGACGGTGCGCGGATCCTTCGGATCAGTGAAGATCTTCTCCGTGGTGTCGAACTCGATGAGCTGACCGGCCCGGTCTTCATCCATGAGCAAGAAAGCGCAGTTGTCCGAGATGCGCTTCGCCTGCTGCATGTTGTGGGTAACGATGACGACGGTCGTGAACTGCTTCAGCGACGACATCAAGTCTTCAATCTGCTGCGTCGAAATCGGGTCCAGTGACGCCGTCGGCTCGTCCATGAGGATTACCTCGGGCTCAACAGCCAACGCGCGAGCCACGCAAAGCCGCTGCTGCTCACCACCGGAGAGGGTGGCGGCCGGTGCGTTCAGTCGGTCCTTCACGGCATCCCAGAGTGCGGCCGCCGTCAATGAGCGCTCAACGGCATCGGCGAGAAACTGCTTGTCCGTCATTCCGATGAACCGCAGACCCGAGACCACGTTTTCCGCAACGGTCATTGTCGGGAACGGGTTCGGACGCTGGAAGACCATACCGATACGGCTCCGCAGCACGGTCAGAGGAATTCCTCCGCCGTAGATGTCTTCGCCATCGAGTTCAATGTGCCCTGACACCGTGGCGTTCTTGGTCAGCTCGTGGAGTCGGTTCATTGATCGCAAGAGGGTCGTCTTGCCCGACCCCGACGGCCCAATCAGAGCGGTGACTTGATTAGCCGCGACGTTGAATGACACGTTCTTAACGGCCGCCTTGCCATTGAAGAGAACGGTGGTATCAACCAGACGCATCTTTGGGGTCGTCGAAGAGTTCGGTGTCGACTTCGACGCCTGCTCTTGCTGAAGTTCACTCATTGGGCTGTGCACCTATTCGATTCGTCGAAGTATTACTTTTTCTCAGCCCGGGCCAAGAAGATTCGTCCGAGGATGTTGAAGAAGAAGACGAAGGCAATCAGCACGAGGGCAATACCCCAGCACTCCAACTGACCATACGGCGACCCCTGGTTCAAATTGTTCCAGATGGTGCCAGGCAGTGTGTCCGACTGCTTGTTCAAATTCCAGTTGACCAGTGTGTTGGCTCCCACCACGAACAAAACGGGAGCGGTTTCACCAACGGTGCGCGACAACGCGAGGAAGATGCCGGTCATGATCCGGGGCAGAGCTGCGGGGAACACGATGCGCAGCATGACGCGCGATGGGCGAGCGCCGAGCGACAGACCGGCCTCAGTCAAGGTGGCTGGCACCGAGCGAAGTGCCGCCACCGAGTTAACCGTTGACACCGGCACCATGATGAAACACAAGGCCAACGAGCCGTAGTAGGCGTGGAATGTTTTGCTCACCAACACCAGTGAGACGTAGGCAAAGATGCCAAACACTACCGACGGCAGACCCACGAAGATCTCGACAATCAGCAAGACCCACGTCATCACCTTGTTCTTGAATTCAACAATCGCGAAGGCCAGCAGAATTGCTAGCGGCACCGAGATGGCGACGGCCAGGCCGACGATGATCAGGCTGCCCGAAATGGCGTTAGCAATTCCACCAACGTCTTGGGGGTGAAAGAAGGTCGGCTGTTGGACGTTCTTGGTGAGGAAGCTCCACGAAATAAAGGGGAGTCCCTTTCCCAAGAGGTCGTCAATGATTGACGCCAGCGGAATGATGGCAATAGCGAGGGCTAGTCCAATGAAGACGGTGTACACCCGCGACCGGCGTTCCCGTCGCTTATAGGACGCCGCAGCGGTCGCCCGAACGAGGTCGCGCGAGTTGGTGTGAAGAGAGTCAACAGTCACGGTCACTGGAACTTTCTCTGAGCGTTACGGACAATGACGCGTCCGGCGTACGTGACGCCACCGACGATGATCATCAAAATAACGGCGAGGGCGAAGAGCACGTTGCCTGGAGCGCCGGCAATGTTGCCGATGTCGATAGCAATTTCGGCCGACAGCGTCGAACCGGTCGCAAAGAGGCGATCGGGCCACGGACTGCGCAGGGTAACGCCACCGAGCAAGGTGGCCAGCGCAATGGTCTCACCCAACGCACGTCCCGTTGCGAGAGTGACCGCGCCAACGATGCCGTTACGACAGGTGGGTAATACGACTTTTCGGATGACCTGGCTACGCGTTGCGCCGAGCGACAACGCCCCTTCGGTCAAGTCTTTTGGAACTGAGGCAATGACGTCACGGCTGACAGCGGTGACAATCGGAAGAATCATGATGGCGAGGACAATGGAGCCGAGCGCAATGCCCTGGCCGGCCCACTCACCATTAAAGGGCCAGGTTCCGTGGAACCAATGCTGCAAATTCGGAAACGCCTTGTTGGAGAGCCACGACTCCATCGTGAGCACGCCCCAAATGCCATACACAATGGAAGGAACGGCGGCCAAGAGCTCGACCGTCGACGAAACAAACAAACGGAAGCGCTGCGGTACGAGATACACAATCGCCAGGGCCGTTCCAATGCCCACTGGGACAGCGAACAGCAAAGCCAAGGCGGTCGTTACGAGCGTGCCCGCAACCAAAGGCAGTGCGCCATACTGCCCGTTGGCAAAGGACCACGTCGTGCCGAAAATTCCCCAGCCGGCCAATCGGAATCCAGGGATTGCCTGCTTAAGCAGGTCAAAGGCGAATAGCGCAACGACGGCGAGGACTAGTCCCACCACCGTCACCAGCACGCCTCGGTACAAACGGTCGTTGCCGGCCAGGGACTTACGTCCCTGGCCGGCAACCAAATCGTTCGCGGTCTCTGTTAAGCGAATCGAACTCATTGAATCACTTTCTCATTAACCGCGGTCAAACTCAGATACTACTTACAGCGTGGTGCTAACGGCCTGCACCTGCGAGTTACCGACCGGAACCGTCACCGTCTTGAGGATCGAGAAGGCCAGGGCCTGCAATGAGGTGGGCAGCGAGTCGTAGTAGTTGGCGGGAGCCAAGGTCTGACCAGTCTGCGTCAGGTACTCAAGGAACTTCACGGCAGCTTCACCGCTAGCCAGGGAAGTCTGGGTCTTCTTGATGATTGCGTACGACACACCGGCGATCGGGTAAGCGCCGCCACCCTGGTTGTTGAAGCTGAAGCACGCGGTGTTGACGTTCGCGGCAACGTACGTGTTCGGCTGGTCGGTGGTGAAGGAGTGGCAGTTGGAGGTGTTGATTGCCTTGAGGCCGAAGACGGCCGCAGCCTGCACCGAGCCAACGGTCAGCTTGATGATGTGGCCCGAGGAGTTCACGATGCGAACAACCTGGAGGGCAGGGTTCTGAGCGGCGTAGCTCTGCTCCACGTAACCGAAGCCACCGTCGTTAGCGGCGACCGCGCCGGCAACACCAGTCGAGTTCGACTCGTCGGCCGTAGCAGCACCGAAGTTCGCGGACGACGGGTACGGGAAGGTGCTCGGAGCCACCTGGTTGAGGTAGTCACGCAGGATGAACGTGGTACCCGAGCCAGCGGTGCGGTCGTAGAGCTTGATCGACTCGTTGGTCAGGTTACTCAGGCAGGAAATGGTCGTCGTGCCGAAGCGCTCCGCACGTGAACCGGAGGCGGCAGCCAACGGCGACTTAACCTTCAACACCAACTTGGAGTTAGTCGCCTCAATCGAGGGGTTGCTCCAGTTGGTGATGGTGCCGGCGAAGATGCCAGCGATTTCCGAGGCCGTCAAAATGATCGTCTGACTGTTGATCAGCGAGGTGCAACCAGCCAACGAGTCCGTAACGGGAGCACCAGTGGCGGGAGCAACGGCGTTCTCGGTGACCGACGACTTCATGTTGATGTTGTAAATCAGGGCTACGCCACCAAGTGCGACCGGGATCTGGGCGTACTGGCTGGTGTTGCTGGTGTCCTGACCGGCGGCGTTCATCGGAACGTCCGAGAAGCCGATGGCGTACGTGCCGTTGATGAGGTTGGCGCGTCCCGTACCGGACGAGTGCGACTGGTAGGCGCTGAGGGAGTTGGCGTTGTTACCCGACTGACCAGCCCACACCGAGTAGGCCGCACTGGCGAGAGGCGCGTCGAAGGACGAACCGCCCATAGCGATGGCCGAACCGGGAACGGTCTTAACGTTGTCGTTAGCGAGGTACTGCGCGACGGTGGCGCTGCTGGCGAAGGCGGGGGTGACGCCAACAGCTACCAACGCCAAGGACGCCACGAGAGCGGCGACCGAAGAGCGATAGGCATTCTTCATTACTTTCCTCCTAGAAAGTTTTCCTTGAAATGTCGCTTCCTTGATGGCGACTCGCGTCAGTACCTCAGAAGGACGGATGTAACCGTAGGGCGCGAAGGTTACCTAAACGTGTCAAAAATGAACCACGAAAACCAAATTTTGGATGAATTCGGATAAACGGAAACAGTTTCGTTACGAATTGGTAACAAGGTGGGACACACGAAAGCAGTTACCTCTACGACGCACGACTTCGCATTCTCGTCTCAACTGGCGAGACTAACCCTCGTAACGAGGTCTAAGAGAATTCGGCGAAGTTCAATGGTGGTCTTGTCGGCCTTCACGTGGACCTCGCTCGTGAGGTCAAGCGGGAGCTCGAGGACGTGGAACTGCGACTGCAGTCGGAGGTCTTCCTCAACGACTGCTACTTCGAAGGCAATCGCTTCGGCCATTCGATCAACGGAACCTTCGAGGTCATTACGCCACAGCGAGGAATAAATGGTGACGGTCTCGTCGTCAACGGGAACGAGGAAGAAGCCAATGACGTTGGTACCGCCGGCATCGAGGAAGTCAAGGGCGAGCTCGAGGTGGTAGGGCGCGGTGTACCGATAGGTCAACCGGCGACGCTGCACTAATGGTCGGATCCCTTCGGCGACGCCAGGGTCCTCACGATTAGCGAATTCGTGTTCGTACACAGCTTCGAAGCCAAACCCGTCACGAATGACTTCGTACGGTCCAACCTCCGTCGCTTCGCCGGCACCAAAGGTTCCCGTGTGAACGAAGGCGAAGTGGGCCATGTCGAGGAAGTTATCGGCCAATAATCCGGCATTTCCTCTCGTGGTAATGGGCTCGAGATCGCCGCGCATAAACACGGGGTCGCTGTCGGCGGCCAACGTCGGCAAGGCCGTCAGTGGTTCAAGGGGGGCAATGAACACCATCCCGTGAGCGGTGGCCACGCCGAAGGGGGCGCTTAACCGGGCCTTCGGAGGGAACGCCGTCGCGGCGCCCATTGACGGGATTTCCACGCAGGCGCCCTCGTCATTAAAGGCCCAGCCGTGATACGCGCACCGCAATATGGCACCCTCACACGCGCCGAGTGACAGTGGGGCTCGCCGGTGGGGACATTGATCGACGAAACAACGAATATCGCCCGACTCGTCCCGGTACAACACGTAAGGCGTTCCCATCAACGTCTTAGCGATGGGCGTTCGTGTCACCTCATTCTCTCGACACAGTGGGTGCCAGGCGTGCAGCATGGCCGGCGAGATATTACGAAGGACGGATGCCATAGAGGAATTGTACTGAGCCTCCGACGGCGGTAGTGGTCGAACCGATACCGTTGGATTGTGCCGAACTACGTCCCCGCCACTGACCGTTACGACTCCATGCAATACCGTCGCGTCGGGCGGAGCGGCCTAAAACTTCCGGCCCTTTCGCTCGGGCTCTGGCACAACTTTGGCCACGATCGACCACTCGACACCCAACGAGCCATTCTCCGTCGGGCCTTTGACCGTGGCGTTACCCACTTCGACCTCGCTAACAACTACGGACCCCCTCCCGGCAGCGCCGAAACAAACTTTGGACGCATCCTCCGTGAAGACTTTGCCGGGCTCCGAGACGAACTCGTCATCTCCTCTAAGGCCGGTTGGGATATGTGGCCCGGCCCCTACGGTGATCTCGGCTCGCGCAAGTACCTCATCGCCAGCTGCGACCAGAGCCTGCAGCGGATGGGCCTTGAATACGTCGACATCTTTTACCACCACCACTTCGACGAGAGCACCCCGCTCGAAGAGACCATGGGGGCGCTCGACACCATCGTCCGCCAGGGGAAGGCGCTCTACGTCGGCATTTCTTCCTACTCAGCCCAACGAACGACCGAAGCAGTTGCCATACTGCGCAAACTCGGTACGCCGTTATTGATTCACCAACCTTCGTATTCCCTTTTAAACCGGTGGATAGAGGAACAGTTGCTCGACACCCTCGAGTCATTCGGCGTGGGGTGCATTGCGTTTTCACCCTTAGCCCAGGGAATGTTGACGTCTCGCTACCTCGACGGGGTGCCATCCAATTCACGAGCCGCTCGGGGAGACTCGTTGCCCGTAGAGATGCTCAGTGAGGCCACCATGGCGAACATTCGAGCCCTTAATTCCCTAGCGAGTGAGCGTGGGCAGTCCCTGGCCCAGATGGCCCTTGCCTGGGCTCTTCGCGACCCACGAGTCTCCTCGGTGCTGTTGGGCGCCAGCAGCGTGGCGCAACTCGACGAAAACCTCGACGCATTGTCGAATCTGGCCTTCTCTGGCGAGGAACTTGAGGCCATCGATCGTTACGCGGTCGAAAGCGGCATCGACCTCTGGCGCGACGTGGCCAGTCGCTAATGCTGGCTGTTACGACCCTCATACAAACCATCGGCGGTCACACGTTGACCACGATTTTTGTGGCGGGCGTCTTCGTTTTCGGCGTGAGCGGTGGACTTGCCGCGGCGCAGGCCGCGCTCGACCCGTTCGGGGTGCTGGTTCTTTCGGCGGTGGTTGGCCTCAGCGGCGGTATCTTGCGCGACATCATGCTGGGCATTCCCGCCATCGTCGTCTTTGACTGGCGGATCGTGGTCTCGGTATCAATGGCCGCACTCATCGCCTTCGTGTTTCGCCACCGCCTCTCCAGGTGGGGGGCCTCAATTGAGGCCTTCGACGCAATCGGACTTTCCCTCTTTTGCGTCATCGGGACGGAATTGGCGTGGCAACACCACGCCACACCCGTTGCGGCCATATTGATGGGTGTCGTAACCGCCATCGGTGGCGGCGCGGTTCGCGACATTGTGCTGCGCGAAATTCCGGCGGTCCTTCGTGAAGGTCTCTACGCAATTCCGGCCATGTTGGGCTCAACCGTGGTGGTCATTGGGCACGAAGTACACCTCATTTCCCTTGGCTGGTACGGACTTGCCTTTGGACTCTGCCTCGGCCTTCGGGTCGTGGGCATGGTGTACGACATCAACTTGCCGCAGGCCCATCTCCACCGGTAGTCGCCGAGACGTCCTGCCACGTCCGGATTCCTCGACGATTACTAACGAGGTCTCGTACCTCCCGAGAGCGTCGAACGGGGCCGCTGAGAAAGAACTTATACCAAAAGTTTCATTTTTTACTAGTCTTTACTGCCGAAGCGCCCAAGAAGACTTATCGCGAATTGATGGTCCCACCCAAGCGCTAACAGGCGGTTGCACACCTCATTACATACGTAAGGGCGAACGACCAGAGTGCTGCTTCACCTCCTTCGTTTCGAGGTGGCGCAGGTGCCTGTAACCACCGGATACCGTAAGGACTATTAGTGAATAACCGACTCTTCGTCTCTGGCGCGGCATGGCTCGTCAGCCTGACCGTCTTCTTGGTCGCGCTGGCTAACAGCAACGGGCCACTCCACTTCTTGGCCGGCTTGTTGTTCGTCCTCTTTGTGCCGGGCTGGGCCATCGTCGGCCACTTTGGCCTGCGCTCGACCGCCCTCGAACTCTCACTGACCATGGCCCTGAGCCTGGCGCTACTGCTTCTGCTCTCGGAAGCGGGGTTGTCGTGGCAACTCTGGCACCCCGTTGCGCTGGAAGAGATCACCTCGCTGCTCTGCCTGCCTTCACTGAGCTACCTCATTTACCGTGAACGGAGCCCTCGTGCGTGATTTTTTCCGTAATAGTTCGTGGAACTACTCCCACGGCGGCCCCACCTTGGTGCTGGTCATCACCATTTTCGCCCTCTTGTTTATTCGTGTCGGGGCGACGACCCGCACGCAGCCGTCCCCGCGGTTCCTACGTTTCATCAATGGCGCCATTGTGGTTGCCTGCGTCGTATTCACCGTTTTGATCTATGCGAGGTTTGTCACTCTTGTCAGTTAACCCACTATCGCGAACGTCTCTCCCTGGTGGAGGCGTGACGCTGGGCGCCCTCGCCCTGGTCTTCTGGGTCATTGGACTAACGATGGCGTCCATCGGCCACATCCACAACCTCGGCCTGATTACGGTGCTGGGTTGGCCCTACTTCGTCGCTCTGGCGCTGCTGTCGCTGGGCGTCGTGCTCGAACTTCAGCGCGACGAACTCGCTCCCCGTCGATTGATTGCGCTCATTGCTGCTTTCGTCGTCGTGCTCTTTGGGACCTCCAGCGCGCTGGTCCCGGTCGCGACGATTACCGACAGTTACATTCACATGGGCTTCGTCGGCTACATCGCCCACCACGGTCACGTCCTCAATAATTACGACGCCCGTTTCTCGTGGCCCGGCGCCTTCGCTCTCGCGGCCTCGGTCTTGGCCTTCACCGGTCAGTCATCCGCGTTGGTTTTTCTCCGCTGGTTCCCCGTCGTTATTGAACTCGCTTACCTTGCGCCACTCCTCGTCATTGCCCGCAAGAGTGGCGTTTCCAAGCGAGCGAGCTACCTCGGCATTGTCTTCTTCTACGTCGGCAACTGGATTTACCAGGACTACTTCTCACCCCAGGCCCTAAATTTCTTCTTTTTCCTGGTGGTCGTCGCTACGGTGCTCTCGCTCTGGTCACCACTGACCAGCGCCCCGAGTGAGCGGTCGCTCGCGGCTCGCTGGAACGCAACGCTCCGGTCACTGCGCCCCGTGCGATGGGGCGGTCACGAAACCGTGGCTTCCTTTGGTGCTGCGCGCACGCTGATTCTCAGCGCCGCAGTCATGATCATTGTGTGGGCCTCGACCGTCAGCCACCAGTTGACGCCCTACCTCATCGTCTTGGCCCTCGGCGGCCTTCTGCTCACTCGTCGCCTCGGTCGCCCCGAGATGGTCGTCGGAGCAGCGGTATTGACCTGGGCCTGGATCAGTCTCGGCGCCTCGGCCTTCTGGGCCGGCTCTCTGTCGCGAATCTTTGGCTCCTTTGGCCACGTCTCGGCATCGCTCAACGCCAACGTCGCCAGTCGTGTCGTCGGTTCCAGCAGCCACCACTTCATCGTGGAGACCCGTATCGCCAGCATCGCCGTTCTCTTCGTCCTCGCGGTCGTGGGTGCGCTGCGCCGCTCCACTGACGACCGGGCGCTCGAGTTCTTGACGGCTGCGCCGTTCCTCACACTCGTCGCCCAAAGCTACGGTGGCGAAGCGTTGCTGCGCGCAACGCTCTTCGCCCTCCCGTTCGCCGGGCTGCTGGCCGCCTCGGCCTTCGCGCCTCGCGCTGACGGCTCGATTGCCGCGTGGATCACGTCTGGTCAGGCTCGCCAGTGGCCGCGTGCCGCGAGCACCGCGGGACTCGCCTTTGTTGTTCTGGCCTTCGCCATCGTCTTCACGCTGGACCGCGGTGGCAATGACGACTACCAGGCCTACACCCGCGGGGAACTCAACGCCACGAACTACGTCTACGACCACATCGCGCCGGGCCAGACGATGGGCCTCGAAGCGCCCTTCCTACCGGTCGGACAGACCGGCCTCAGTGTCGACGTTGACTACGCCTCGAACGGCTCCGGCATGTCAGTGACCAAGCTGGCCTCGCGCCTTCTCCGCCTTAATGCGCCCTACGTGGTCTTGACCACATCGCAAGAGCGTTGGGGCGTGGTCGTTGAGGGATACCCCATTGGTTGGCAGCGACAGGTCCGAGCAGACCTGCTCAACGACGGGTACACCGTGGTGGCCCACTGGCCGACGGCAACCGTCTACCAAAAGAACTAACGCAGTCGTTAGTTCTTTTGGTACTCCGCCACCCAGTCAACTTGCATGGTCGTGGGCTTGGTTGGGCAGGCGAAGTGCAGCGAGCAGTAGCTCTGCTGCTCTAAGTCGAGACGCATCTTGATGTGCGGAATGGCGTGAGCGTTCGAGATCTCGGCCCACGCGCGACCATTCACCACGAAGATGATGTGCTTGCTCGTCCAGACAACGCCCCAGGTGTTCCACTGACCCATGGGAGTGTGCTGGAGTGCCAGCATGACGACGTGGTTCTTCTTCGACCAGTGCAGCGTGGCGTCAGTGCCACGAGCGGTGGCCGACTCGAGGAGCTCAATGGCGGGCGGCCAGGTGTCCGTCTTGGGCCAGAGCAACGCAACATTTTCTGGACCGACACCAACGGAGCGGGAACGTACAAAATAGGCGCCAGACGTGTGGGTAATACCGCACTGGCACATGCCACCCGTGGCCCAGTGACCGTGGTTGAGACGGTCCTTGGCGGTGCGCAAAATCAGGACGCCGTTGGTAACGCTGATGTGGCTGGGGTCGTAGTAGGCCTCGCCGTCACCGTGGATGGGACCAGAGAAGGGCAACCACCCCTTCGGCAGGCTCGTACCGGTGAATTCGGTCGTGTAGGACTGGTGGTACCCGACGAGTCCGGGGAACGTTTGGTTGGCCGTGGGCACGCTGGCTCCGGACGGTGCAGTCGCTGAAGGAATACCAACTGGGTACGCCAGCGGCTGCGGCGTTGGCCACAAGAGGATGATGGCCACAACAATCCCCGCCAAGAAGAGAAGGGCCGCTCCCCACACCAAACGCTTTTCTCGCGTTGAGAGAGTGGAAACGGTAACGGGCGCACTTTCGGTCGCAGTCATACCCGTTAATGGTAGTCGGGTCTACACAAAAGGTTTAGGAGAGAAACATTTCTACGGTCGGCGGGTCCGTTTGCCGGTGAAGGGGGCTGGCGTTGGGGTCATTGATCGAAGGGCCCACGCGCTCTTGAGATAGAGCACCGGCCCGGCCAGCATCCCTTCGCGTTCCCGGCGATGAAGCGACGGGGGGAAGCTTGGTACTTCGGTGGGCCGGCGGTCCGCTCGTGACTGCCCCAAACGCCGTCTCGCCAACGGGAGGCGCTTGGCCATCGCCACGAGGTGGTGTGGGTCGGTGAGAACCAGATTCGCGTACATCGCGGTCAGACCGGCGCCGTAGCCATAGGCCTGGGTCTCCAGTGCCTCCAGGGTGTTGCGGTGCGTGTGACGAACGAGCGCCCGAGGTTCGAAAGCCAGCGTCGCGCCTCGCGAGGCGAGCGTGATCCAGACCTCCAAGTCCTCACCGCCCTTGGCCGGCGTACCGGTGCCGAGCGTGTTAACGAATCCACCAATTTCGGCCAGGGCGCTTCGACGGAACCCCATATTGCATCCGGCGCCGAAGCGGCCCGGGGCGTAGGGGAACAGCGGGTCGTCCTCTTCAAAGTCGGGACCGGACATGATGAGTTCGTGGGACTGACTAAAGCCGCCAAAGTACTCCTCGAACCACAGTTGGGCCGGCGTCGAGAGTTCCGCTGGTTGAACCAGTCCACCGATTCCTACCACGCGCTCATCTACGGCGAAGCGGCGACAGATAGCGCGCAGCCACTGGGGGTCGACGAGGACGTCGTCGTCGGTAAAGGCGACGATATCGGTCGTGGCCGCCGCGAGTCCGTGGTTACGGGCCGCGGAGAGTCCCGGCTGCGGGGCGCGCACGACGCGAACACGATCACCACCGGGTAGATCGGGGAACGGCGTCGACGCGTCACGACGATTATCAACAATCACAATCTCGAAATCGGGGTAGTCCAGCCCTAAGAGCATGGTGACTGACGCCACTAGCTCGTCAGCCCGCTGGCAGATCGTGGGAACAATCACCGTGGCGCGGGGCCACGGTCCATCAAAGTCGTCAAGGCTCTCAACCGCAACGGTGCTGAACTGTTTGGCGAGTTGTGTTTGCTGGGCGAACGTCAACACGCCGTGGTCGATGGCGACGACCCGTCGGCCCACCACTTGGCCGTCGCGCACCACTTCGACCCAAACCTGGTCAGCGTTGTCGATGGCGATGTCGCGCACGGGCTCTTCGACAACAATGCGTCGGATCGGTACTGGTCGCCAGGAATCCTGAATCGCAACTGGCTGGCGGCGTCGCAAGACGCTGCGCCCCCATAGATAGCCGGCGACGGCGGTAGCGAAGCCGACGAGAACGGCGGCGAGGGCTCGACCTCTCGTTTGTGGGTGACGAACGGTGGTCACAAGCGCCTGGCGGAAGGCACGAGGGATAACCCTCGTCGCATGGCCCCGTTCGGCATCAAGGGCGTTTTCCGGCCCGACCATCGCGGCAATGGCCGCTTTGGACAGTCCTTCGGACCAGCATCGACGAACGAGATACGACAGTGAGGCCCGACCAGCGGGGACGTGATGGTGCACCACCGATTCTCGACGAAGGACGAAGTAGTCCTCGGGTGCGGTGGTGGCGTAGCGAATGCACAGTTCGGTCTCTTCGCCACCCAAAGGCGTTGTGCCAATTCGACCCAACCCCGCGTGAAAGCCCCCCGTTCGTTCGCAAACGTCTCGTCGCAGGGCCATCGAGGCCCCAATGGGATTACGAATATGTGCGCCCGAGGGCGGGAGACCGTCATAACTGCAACCGACGACCCACAGGAAGCTGTCGGGGAACCACGTCGGGGTCTCGCTTGACCATCGGGGTAGCACCCACCCACCAACGCCGGCCACCCGAGGGTCGTCGAAGGGGACAATAAGTTCCGCCAACCACGTCGATTCGGCCCGGGCATCGTCGTCGAGAAAGACGATGATGTCACCAGTACTGGCTGCAACGCCCGAATTTCGCGCGCCCGAGAGACCCTTGGTTTCCTGATTCGGAATGACCCGAACACTGAAGGTCTCGGTGGCCTTTAAGAACAGTTCGTCGTTGTAGTCCACGACGAGCACAATGTCATCGGCTGGTCGCGTTTGCGCCTGCACCGATGAGACTGCGTCACAAAGATCGTCCCAGCGATCCAGGGTGTAGGCGCAGATGACGACCGAAATGTTCACAAAGCGAAACTAGTGGACAGGTCACTGTCCTGGAGGACGGGCGCTGGCTGCGTCATGAGTCGAGCCCGGAGTCCCAGCTCCGACCACATTTCGGGGGTCGGGAAGTTGAGTGACGCGAGTCGTAGCGCGTGCGCCATGGCCACGTAGACCGACGCCGGACGGGTTCGATCGGCCACGAGGCCACCGATATACCCACGACCGACCGCCGGGTGCTCTTCGTCGGTGATAACAACGGTGGCGACGCCACTCAGTTCAGCCGTGGCGTAGGCCCGTGAATCAAAGGACGGGTCGGCAATCAGGATCGCTGACGACTCCCGACAGAACGCGCCGATCTCGGCCGTCGAGAAGTCCTTCGTGATGACGTCGATCTGGTCTCGATAGAAGGACTGGCTGACGAGCTCCTCCACGGCCGGCGAACCTTCACGCGTAACAATTTGGAAGCGGTACCGGCTCGCGAAGCTCTGTGGCGTGCCGTCAAAGGCCGCAATAATCGTGGTGATAGCGTCGCGATCATCCGGTCGAACAAAGGCCGTCACGACTTGCGTGGGCGACTCCTCGTGGCGGCCCATGAGAGCGAGCGCTCGGTGCGTTTCAATCACGGGTCGCGGACTGCGCAACAGGGCGCTCAACAGGTTCGCCTCGAAGGGGTCACCGACCAAGACGAGTTCGGCGTCCACCACGTCTCGAGCCAGGGCCGCGATGCGGCTGGACGGGCTCGTTGGACCGGCCACAACCAGAACCAGCGATGGAATGTTGCGCTTTTTGGCCGCGGAGAGAAAGTCACCGATCCAGTCAGTCGCCATCGTCGGCCAAGAAACAGCAACCGCCAACGTCGTTTCCTCGGTGAAGTGACGAGCGAAGAGCTTCGCGCTCCGGCGCCGAGTTTCGACTCGCCAGGTGATCACGCGCTGACCGTGGTACTCATGGCGGGCGGCCAGTGCCGTGGCGCGATGAAGTCCTACCTGGAAGTGACGCACTGGGTCAATTTCGAGTCGGGTGACGGTGGCGAAACTCGTCATCGCCTCAACGACTTCGGACGTCAGAAGGCCTGGGATGGTGCGGTCGGACCCCGGGCCGGCCACGACGACCTGATCAGTACCGGTACTTATCTTCTTAAACCGTTGCGGCACGATGCCCCCTAAATTTCTCACGAGCGATGGTTCGAGCGATGCGCAGCCCGTCACGGAGGGCGTGCAAGTTACTAGTGCCGTGGATTCGTTCGGCTTCGAAGCACGGGACTTCGGCTATCCGCAGGCCGGCACGGTGCGCACGAATGCCCACGAGCGTTTCGACCTCAAAGCCGTCGGAGTCGATTCCCAGGTGGTCAACGCGATCTCCGCGCACGGCGAAGTAACCGTAGGTGGCGTCGCTGTAGCGAGCACCAAATAGGAACTGAATCAAGAGACAAATACCTCGGTCGCCCATCCGGCGAAACCGGGTGATGTCGGCCGACCCGGCCCCAGGGGCAAACCGACTGCCCTTGACGTACTCGGCGCCGTCAAGCAGGGCGTCACGGAAACCACACAACTCCTTGCCGTCCATCGAGCCGTCTGCGTCAATCGTGATCCGGAAGTCCCCCGTGGCGCCCTCGAGGCCAGCTCGCAACGCCGCCCCCTTACCAGGAGTCGTAACGCGAATCACCTTGATGTCGGGGCGCAGGGCCTTGGCGACCCGCTCGGTGTCATCAGTTGAGCGGCCGTCAACGAGAACGACTTCGTCCACCCAGTCCGGAATCGAGTTCAGGACGTAGGGCAGGTTTTCGGCCTCGTTCAGCGTGGGAATAATGAGGGAAACCGTGGGTGCGGACGAAAGGCTTTCCCACGTCTGGTTGTCGTACATTGCCGTCATCGTGCGCCCCTTCCCTAGTTCGTTCCGTTGTAGCTGTACTGGGCAACCCAGTCGATCTGCATCGACTGCGGTGACGAGGGGCAGGCCCAGCCCGAACTGCACCAGGTCTGCTGCTGCAAGTCGAGGGTCATGGCCTGCGTGGGGATCTCTCCGGTGTTGGCCACCGTGCCCCACACCTGACCATCAACGGTGTAGGTGATGGTGGAGGGGGTCCAAATCACGCCCCACGTGTGCCACTGCGTCATCGATACGTTCGACAGCGTGCGCTGGTCTTGGGCATTCGAGCCGTAGTGCACGGTGGCGGAGGTGCCGGAGGCACCACCACCGGTTTCGTTGAAGTCAATCTCTGGCGGCCACACGTTGTTCGCGGGCCAGAGCAGCTCGACGTTCGTGGGACCGGCGCCGGTCACTCGGGAACGAACAAAGTAGGCCCCGTAGGTTTGGGCGTGGCCACAGTCGCAGAGTCCGCCCGTTACCCACTCGTTACCGTAGGCCGGGTCCAGGAAGGTGTTGAGCGACAGAAGTCCACCGGTGAGGGAGATGTGTGACGAGCCGCCGAACTGGGCGCCCGGATCACCACCGGGCTGACCGCTGTAGACCATCCAGCCACTGGGCAACGTCGCCGTGGCGAAGTCATCAACCTCACTCTGCGTGAAGCCCGCCAGGGCATCCGCAGCGGGCGGGGCGTAGCCCGACGGCTCCCACAAGGCGGCCGTGCCAACGGGGTACGACGTCGTCGTGCTTGGGGAGTAGGACCTTCCGTGGCGCTGTGAAGCACTTGCTGCCGTACCTACCGGTATCAACAACGCAAGCGTCATGGCCACTAGCAGTGGTGTCCTTCTCTTACTGACCGTCGCTGAGGTGCTCATGCGGTCTACTTTGACAGCGTGGCCTCACAGACGGCTCTACGGACTATCAACTTCAGCACAATTGCATCTTTTATGTAAAAAAATGTTCTGAACTGATTCTCAGTTGGCGTCGACCGCCAGCCAGGCATCCTGAATTACCTGGTCAAGGTCGGTAAACTTCGGCTCCCAGCCCAGCAGTGACCGTGCCCGCTCATTCGACGCGACGGCCGATGGTGGGTCACCCGGTCGGGGATCCACTTCGTGGATCGGCACCACACGGCTAGTCACCCGTTCAATAGCGGCGAGAACTTCCCGAACAGTTGACCCCACACCCGTACCGAGATTGCACACGAGTTCGTGGTGCTCACCGAGTGCCTCCATAGCGAGGGAGTGGGCGGCAGCCAAATCTCGGACGTGAATGTAGTCGCGGACACAGGTGCCATCGCGCGTGGGGTAGTCGGTACCGAACACCTTTAGCGGCTCGCCGCGGCCGGTCGCCGCGGCCAAGGCCAAGGGGATGAGGTGCGTTTCAGGTACGTGGTGTTCGGGGTGCCGGAGCGTGCCGCCAGCGGCATTGAAATAGCGCAGCGAGGCGACCCGGAGTCGGTTTTGGCGGCTGAGCCAGTGCAACATGCGTTCGATCGCCAGCTTGCTTTCACCGTAGGGGCTTTGCGGGTCGGTGGGCGTGTCTTCGGTGATGGGCGAGACACTGGCGTTCCCGTACACCGCGGCCGACGAGGAAAAGACGAAGCGCGGTGTGCCTAGTTCGATCAGTACCGACAGCAGTCGAAGTGTATCTGCGACATTGACGGCGAAAAAGGTTTCCGGGGCCTCCATCGAGAGGCCGGCCTCAATGCGGCCTGCGAAGTGGATGCAGGCGTCGAAGGGGCCGAGCGAGCGCACGGTGGCTTCATCGCCACAAGAGGCTTCGACGAAGCGGATGCCCTGGGGAACGTTTTCGCGGCGACCAGTCGAGAGATCGTCGAGCCCCACAACCTCGTGCCCTTGCTCCACGAGGAGTTCGGCCGTTGTTGATCCGATGAACCCTGCGACACCCGTCACCAAAACTCGCACGCAACGCCCTCTCAGCAGACTTTGACGTATTGACGTTAGCAAGAACAAAAATTATGTGACTGGTAACGTCAGCAGTGCAGAAGTGGCTTTTGCGTCACGGTGAACTGAGGGGGAGCGAAGTGACAGACACCGCGCAACACTCTGGCCCTCGTCGTCTCACCGACGCGCTCGAACGCGGCGAGTTCTCCCTTCTCTACCAGGCGGAATTTGACGTCACCACCGCCAGTTTCGTTGGCGTTGAGGCCCTAGTGCGACGCCGCCTTTCCGGAGGTGGGTTCGAGGGACCGGCGGCCTTTCTCAGCGAATTTCGCGCCGAGCACGCGCTCGATGCACTCGCGCGCTGGACTTTGCAGTTGGCTTGTGAGCAGGGTGCCGAGTGGCACGCCATGGGGTATCGCTTCAGCGTCGGCGTCAACTGCACCGACGAACAGTTGCTGTCCACTGGCTTTATCGACGACGTCGTCGATGCCCTCGATACGAATCGTTTCCCCGCCAAGCACCTTGCTATCGAGTGCCATTACGACCCCGCCACCTTCGAGGCCCTCACCCCCGTCCTACGCGACTTGCACGACGTCGGCGTGACCCTCGTCTTGGATAACGCGCTTCTTGAGAGTGCACTCTTTGACTTGATTGCCACGCTCCCACTTGACGTTGTCAAGTTGGACCGATCAATCGTTGCCGCACTTTCATCCAGTTCGACGCCACAGCCACCAACAGCCCTCGAAACGCTTCGTGAAACCGGTATTCGGATCGTGGCATCCGGTGTCGAACTTCCCGAACACCGTCAGCTGGTACGGACCCTTCCCGTCGATACCGAGCAAGGCTTCCTTTTGGCGCGGCCGAGCACCGTCGAGGAGCTCAACGACTACCTCGAAGACTTCTCCCTCTTCTCGGGACGGCCCCTGTGACCAGTGCCACCGAGTGTCTCACCGCGTATCTCGAACGGCGTAAAGAGGTAACTCCTCGCACCGACGCCCACGGCGTCGCCGCACTCATCATCGATGTGGTTGCATCCTTTGCTCCCTCCGTCGTGCTCCTCGAGGGCGGATCGGCTGTGTCGGCGGCGACCCACGCCATCGCCTTGCCCCACTGGCCCGATGGAGAGCGGTTTCTCGCCGTCGGTGACGGCGACGCCAGTTGGACCGCCCTCGCAGCCCTCATGGACGCCGACCTCGCGGCCTCACAGTTGCGCGCTCAATCGCGAGTCTCGCTTCGCACGAGCCAGCGCGTGGCCACCCAGCTTCACCAAATAATCACCGCCACATTGAACGCCACGAGCGCGTCAACGCCGTCGGGTATCGCATCCGCGGTCGTTCGGCGAGCGCGCAGCGTCTTTGGTGCGGACGAGGCCTGGGTCCTCTTGACCACGCCGTTGCCGTTGGCGATGCATATCGTTCGTGGCCAGCTCCCCCGCCGACTCGATCCGACCACCGACAGCCCGTTGCGTTATCTCAGCCAGCTCACGAGGGGGGAGCCGACGTGTCTCGACGATTATCTCGTGGCCCCGCTCGACGACGGCGAGGACTCGGTGTTCGGGCTCCTGGCGATTCGCCGCTCCGCTCCATTCGCTAGCGACGACATTGAATTAGCCGCCCTCTTGGCCCGAGTCACCTCGGCCACCCTTCGTGCCCTGGTCTTGCGAACAGCGCTGGGGGAAAACGAGGCCCGCGTGCGAACGCTCGTCAATACCGCACCCGTGGCAATTGTCGAAACGTCCAGTAGCGGCGATGTCCGTTGGTGGAACGAGGCGGCACGCTCCCTTCTGACGAAGGGCGAGACCCCGCAGTGGCCAATCGCACTAAGCGACGCGCTCGAGTCTCACTGGCGTCGCGCGGCCCGCGGCGAGCACTTGACGGCCGAACTCGACCCGGTGGTCATTGGCGATCATCAACGCATCTATTCAATCTCGATGGCACCACTGCCGAGTGGCAACGCCATTGTGACGGTGCTGGTCGACGTCACGACCCAACGTGCCCTAACCGAAGAAATGCGCCACGCCCACCGAATGGAGCTGCGCGGGCAGGTCGCGAGCTCGGTGGCCCACGACTTCAACAACCTGATCACCCTCGTACAGGGCTACGGTGACCTCCTTCGTCCCCACGTGTCTGACGAGGAAGGGGCGGCGCTACTTCACGCGCTTAGCGCCACCGCGCAACGCGCCGCCGCGTTGACCGCACAGCTGCAGAGCGTCGGCCGCACCAACGTGGCCGCGATGGCGGATGTGGATGTTCACGAAGTACTCGGCGGACTGGCCGAAGTGCTCGACCGTATTCTCGGCGCGAGCGTCACCGTCAACCTCACGTTCGGCGCGGACGGCGCGGTGGCTCGAACGGACGCCGACCGCTTGGAGCAACTCGTCCTCAATATTGCGACGAACGCCCGTGACGCGATGAATCAGGGTGGCACCTTCACCATCTCCACCGAGCTCACCCGTGACGTTCCCGACGAACTGACCGCCGGTGACTACCTCCTCGTCACCTTCACCGATACCGGCACCGGCATGGACGCAGAAACGTTGGCCCACTGCTTCGATCCGCTCTTCACTACGAAGGGCGCCTTACGAGGTACTGGGATGGGACTCGCCAGCGCGTCGCGCCTGGCGCACGACAGCGGCGGGACGATTACGGCCCGTTCTGTTCTCGGTGAGGGTACGTCATTCCAGCTCTACCTGCCCCACGTCGCCACCCCGTCGATTCCGCGTGGCGAGCAACCGGTGCGGACAGATGCCCGCGTTGCCGTTATTGACGACGACCTCGCCATGTGGCAACTCATGGTGCAGATCCTGCGTCGACAAGGATTCACCGTCATCGATGTTCAGACGCCCGATTCGTTGCTCGCTGATCCAGAACGCTTCTCGCTCGATCTCCTCGTCACCGACGTCGACATGCCCTCCATGTCGGGCGACGAATTGGCTCGAACTATTCGACAAGAACTACCCGACATCGGTCTGCTCGTAGTGAGCGGTAGTTCTGATGACTCGTCCATTGCGGGCTTGGCCAATGCCGTATTTTTGGCTAAACCCTTTCGCCCAACGGCCTTCGTTGACGCCGTTCTGGGGCTACTCAGCCGTTAACCCTGGCTGGGTTCGAAGCGATACCCGAAACCTCGCACCGTGGTAATCCACTTGGGCGACTCCGGGTCACTTTCAATCTTGTGCCGCAGACGGCGAATGTGCTCGGTCACGGTGGCTTCGTTCTGCCACTCACCCGACGATGACCAGACGTGTTCTAGTAGCTGCTCTCGGGAGAACACCTGACGCGGAGAGGTCGCGAGGAAGACGAGCAGGGAGTACTCCTTCGCCGTTAATTCCAGGAGTTCACCGTTGAGGGTTACCTCGTGGGTGTGGTCGTTAATCACGAGAGTGCCAAAGTCCATGGCGTTCGTCGTGGCGGGGGCGGGGCGAGTGCCGCGGCGCAGAACCGATTCAACACGAGCACTCAATTCACCCAGCGAGAAGGGCTTGACCACGTAGTCGTCGGCACCCATCTTCAGTCCCGCGATGCGGTCCGATTCGAGTCCGCGACCGGTTAAGAAGATGACGGGCACGTCACTAAGTTGCCGCAACTCGCGCAGCACATCACGTCCGTCTTCCGTGCCCAACACGATGTCAAGCAGAACAAGGTCCGGTGCTCGCTCGGCGACCGCCGCCAAGGCCTCGTTCATCGTCGACGCGGTGCGCAGGCTGAACCCTTCGGCCGTGAAGTGAGTGGTGAGCAGGGCCCGAAGATCGCGGTCATCGTCAACGAGTAGCAGGTCGGTCATGGTCTCTCAGTAGTCGTGGCCGGAGCGTCCCTTGAACCTCGAACGAACGGATTTGGCGCTTGGCCAATTCTAGAGTGGTCTATCTGAAATGTTCAGTAAGAAAACATAGTTTTCTCTGGGTCTTGCAGGACCCCTCTTTATACTTGGTTGCGTTGATGGGCCCCGCTCGCCCGCACCCCACTCGAGGAGAAACATGAACGTTGGTCGCACGTCGATCATCCTTGCCTTGCTCGCCAGCTTGGTGACCCCCGCGGTCGCCGACGCCGCGTCAACGACCACCACGACGAGCGCCACGACGAGCGCCACGAGCGGAACGATAGCCAGCGCCCTGACGCTGCCTGCCCCCAATAAAGGCATATTTGAGGGCTACCTCCCCGCCTTGGCCTGCACCTCCGTGGGTAACTGCATCGCCGCCGGCACCTTCACCGATGGAAACGGTAATCAGCAGGGCGTGATTTTCAATGAGGTGTCGGGAACCTGGCAAACCGGTGTCCTCATTACCCCTCCCGTCGGTGCCGTCAGCACCAGCCAAGGTGTGACCATCTACGACGCCGCCTGCGGAGCCGCGGGGAGTTGCAGCGTCATTGGCGCCTACCTCGACGCCAACGGCAATCAGCACAGCTTTGTCGTCAACCAAGTCCGTGGCACGTGGCAAGCGGGGCAGGCACTGACGCTGCCCGCCAATGCACTAACGAGCGGTTTGCAGTCGGCCCCCCGTTCCATTAGTTGCGCCACCGGCGGGAACTGCGTGATCGTTGGTACCTACAACACCAACGCCCAGTCCTTTGAAACTCACGGTTACGTCGACAACGAGGTGAACGGCACCTGGCACAGTGCCAGTGAGCTAGTGATGCCCAGCGACGCCAACGCCAATCCGATGGTGACCGTGAGCCAAGTCACGTGCTGGGCCGCCGGCAACTGTGACGCCGTGGGGAGCTACATCGACATCGCGGGCGTCACCCACGCGATCGTCAGCCAGAGCACCCACTTCGCCTGGCACACCGCACGTGCCTTGCTCCTACCGGCCTCCGCGTCGGCTTTCGCCGGCGCCTCCTTTTCCGAAGTCACCTGTGCCTCGCCATCAAACTGCGTCGCCATCGGGAGCTTCAATAACGCCGCTGGCGCACTCGAGCCCATGGCCGCCAGCATGATCAACGGCGTCTGGGGTCGGGCCGTAGCAATCACGCTGCCCACCGGCGCCAACGCGAACCCCGCCACCTTCTACTGGGGGTATAAGGGTGTGTCCTGCGCCACCCCCACCGACTGCGCCTTTGGTGGTGACTACGTCACCACCACCGGCACCCACCAGGGCTTTCTCGTCAATGAGCGACACGGCACTTGGCAGACCGCGACCACGCTGCATCTTCCACCGGGCGCCAAATACGCCGGCGCGAACGGCGGCGTCATTGCCGTGGCCTGCCAAACGGCCGGCGTGTGCACCGCGGCCGGCGCCTTCGTTAACGCCAAGGGCCTCTATCAAACCGAGCTCGTACGCGAGACGGGGAACACGTGGGGTGCACCGATAGTCATCACCCTGCCCAAGGCCGCACCGACCGTCGGCGTCAACGGCGGCGTCTACGGCCTGCGCTGCTTCACCAGCACGTCCTGCCAAGTCCTAGGTAGCTACCTCGCCTCGGGCTCCACCTACGAGGGCTTCGTCGTTAACGAATAGGCCTCACCGGTCGGGAATGTTTCACCTATAGAGCACCGCAACGTCGCTCTATTTTCACAGAGCGATTACCTACCATTCCTATGGTTAATTGCGTGGCACGCCTTCCTATAGCTCCCCCCAGCAACGTTCGCGGGCGTGCCCCTTTTCTAGGAGTTTGTGGTGTCGGCAATGGTTGATCCCGAGGGTCGTAGCGTCATTCTCGTTGTCGAAGACGAGTTGAGCTACCAAGATGCCCTGAATGTGGGCCTCACCGTTGAGGGCTTCGTCGTCGTCAGCGCCACAACATTGGCTGAGGCCCGAGAGCTTGTTGCGTCCACCAAGCCCGACCTGATTTTGCTGGACGTAATGCTGCCCGATGGGTCAGGCATTGACTTCTGTCGCGAAATCTACGACAACACCCGGACGCCCGTGATTATGGTCTCGGCCCGCAGCAGTGAGGTCGACATTGTTCTCGGCCTCGAAATTGGCGCCGCCGACTACGTCACCAAGCCCTTTCGCCTTCGCGAACTCATTGCTCGCATGCGAGCGGTTTTGCGCCGGCCAGCGACGCCCGACGACGAAGACGTCATCACCTTTGGGCCGTTGCGCATGGACTTCGTGCGCCGAACCCTGCACCGGGGTGAGAGCGAAATTGAGCTCAGCCGCAAGGAGTTCGATCTGCTCGCCCTCTTCGCGACTCGCCTCGGGCAAGTCGTCACTCGTGAGGTCTGTTTGGACACCCTGTGGTGGGGTCTGCAGTTGTCGGACACCCGAACGCTCGACACCCACGTCAAGCGTCTCCGCCAAAAAATCGAGCTTGATCCGAAGGATCCAGTGCACCTCGTAACGATTCGCGGCGTGGGCTTTCGTCTCGACGCGTAGGGGGTAGTCTCGCCCTATGAACGTTGGCGACACCGCACCCGATTTCCTTCTGAATGACCAGAGTGGGACGGCCCATTCTCTCGCCAGCCTCCTCGAAAAAGGTCCGGTCGTTCTCTTCTTCTACCCCGCCGCCATGACTAAGGGCTGCACGAAGGAGTCCTGCTACTTCCGCGACCTCGGGGCTGAATTTTCAGCCCTCGGCGCCCAGCGTATTGGTATCTCGATGGACAACGAGAAGAAGCAAGCCAAGTTCGCCAGCCTCAATAACCTTGACTACCCCCTGCTGGCCGACCCCGGCGGCTCCGTGGCCTCCCTCTACGGTGTCAAGCGCGGACTCGACTTCTTGAAGGTTCGTCGAACCACCTTCGTCATCGATACCGATCAGCGAATTCGCGAGATCATCGCCTCAGAGATGTCGATGGAAGTGCACGCCGACCGCGCGCTCGAGACGTTACGGCAGTTGCACTAGGCCACCGGCGGTTCCCGCAGGAACTGCGCCACATGGCCCAGCACGGCGGACGCCAAAGCGCCGTCGATTTGGCGGTGATCGAACGTCATGGCAATCTCCACCACCTGGCGCACAACGACCTCATCGTCAACGACCCAGGGCGCTTTGGCGATCTGACCAACGCAGAGAATCGCCCCGGTTCCCGGCGGCAACAGTGGGACCGCGGCGTCGACCCCGAAGGGGCCAACGTTCGTTATGGTCAACGTAGTCCCCGCCATATCGGCCGGGGAGACCGTCCCGCTGCGCGCTTTCTCCACCAGGTCGGTGAGTGCAGTCGCCATGCCTCGCACGTCAAGCTGATCAGCATTCTTGATATTCGGGACAACGAGACCTCGTAGCGTATCGGCGGCAATGCCTAAGTGGACGTGGCGTTGAACGACCACCTCACTTGACGATGCGTCGATATAGGAGTTGATGCCCGGGAAGTGTCGAGCGGCGTCGGTAAAGGCGAGGGCCACGATGGTGAGCGGCGACACTCGCACGCCGGCAAAGGCCGGGTCGTTCTTTAAGCGCGCTACCAATTCCATCGTGCGCGTAGCGTCCAGACGAACCCACACGGCGGCCTGCGGCGACTCGGTCACGCTGGCCACCATCGTGGCGGCCATGGTCTTTAGGACGCCCTTCATCGGGATGCGCTCTTCAGCCGGCCCGTCATTCCACGAGGCCAACGTACGACCGACGAAACGTGATTCCTTCTCCGGACCCGACGTGCTCGCACGTGAGCTTGAGGGCCGGCGCCGCTCGACGTCGGCTCGCGTAATAATGCCCTCTCGCCCCGTCCCGACGATGCTGCGCAGGTCAACGCCGAGTTGCTTCGCGAGGAGGCGAACGGGTGGCGTCGTTCGCACCGGACCCTGCGGACGTGCAGAAGTCGGCGCTGGAGCGGGTGTGGGCGTGGGGATACTCGGCAGCGGCGTCGCCAACGTGGAGCGACGGGTTCGTCGCGTCACCGGCGCATTGTCGTCGGCCACGCCAAAGCCAATTAGCACGGCCTCACGGGCCGGCGCTGGCTCGGTAGCAACGACAGCGGCCTCATTCGCTGACACCGAGGACGACGCACCGATGGTGACGAGTGGCTCACCGACATTCACGGTGTCGCCCTCGGCGGCGTGCAGCGCCACCACGACGCCGATGAAGGGACTTGGGAGTTCGACGATGGCCTTCGCCGTCTCAACGTCAACGAGTGGCTGGTTTAACGAGACCGTGTCACCAACGGCCACCTTCCAAGTCACAATGTCGGCCTCGATGAGGCCTTCGCCGACGTCCGGCAGTAGGAAGATTTGGTCGCTCACGCGTCGTACTCCAGTACGCGGTCCACACCATCGAGGATGCGTTCGACGGAGGGTCGGAACTCGTCTTCGAGTCGACTAATGGGATAGGGAACGTGGTAGCCCGAGACAATAATGCCGGGGGCCGACATCTCGTAGAAGCAGCGACGGCTGATCTCACTCACGATGTCCGACCCGACCGATGCGGCGTGCGGTGCTTCCTGCACCACCACTAACCGT
>Ga0164297_10001101_pt1 | contig 29786 bp, 28 predicted proteins | sample GEODES058metaG_FD_113539 | JGI IMG/M metagenome (GOLD analysis project Ga0164297, IMG submission 113539) | Dystrophic lake water microbial communities from Trout Bog Lake, Wisconsin, USA - GEODES058 metaG | ecosystem: Environmental > Aquatic > Freshwater > Lake | place: USA: Trout Bog Lake... | reverse complement strand
TGAGAATGATGTTTAGGACTAACGGCTCCACTGACCTCTACATCTAAGGACACCCCAGCGCTAAGTTGCCAATAACTAAGGCTAAGCGGGGGTCGACCAGAGTTGTGCGAGCAGCTAAAGACACCATTTTTAGTTTGAACGCTCTCCTTGGGTACCCCTAAGCGTTTGGCAGCTGCAGCGGCAAATATATCTCTAATTTCAGCGCACGCAAAGCGCATTGCTTCACCGCCCTCTTGAATGGAGCGACTTCCCGTGGTCGAGGCCTCACTCGGGCTTATGGGGGTTGTGAGTGGTGCTACTTTTACTTGTGAGATAGATACGCCCAGTTCCTCTGCTCCCATTTGAGCAATCGCAGTCAATATCCCTTGGCCCAGCTCCACTTTGCCCGATCTTAAGGTGACCACCCCGTCTTGCTCAAAACTCACCCACCTCTTTAACAACGGATTGTTTTTAAGGGTGGGGGGTAATTGCACAAGCTTGTTCATGTGGATTTAACTCTTTGAGAGGTTACTTTTTTTATGGCTCGTAAAAACCGCACGTGTGTTCCACACCTACATAAGTTGGCATCCAAAGCTGCAAATATTTCTTCATCTGAGGGATTTGGATTCACGCTGAGTAAGCCTTGTGCGCTGATAAGAATTCCGCTTACGCAGTACCCGCATTGAATAGCCTGCTCTTCTTCAAATGCAATTTGCAACGCGCTTAAAAGCTCACCCGCAGCTGGCAACCCCTCAATAGTTTGTATAGCCTTGCCCGGGCAATCCCAAACTGGAGTGCTACAGGAGTTGACAGCTCTACCGTCAATCAAAACGTTGCACGCTCCGCATTGACCTAATCCGCATCCGAACTTTGTACCCTTGAGCTTTAAATCGTTTCTGAGTATGTACAAAAGGGGGGTGTTTTCCTCGACCCTTACGGTGTAATCACACTGATTCACGTTCAATTTGAACTCTTTGGTTGTAGATAAATCAGTGCTCATATTAATTTGTTGTTGAAGAAGAAAATATAAGCTTACTCAGGCTGAACGCCAGCGGCCTTCATCGCTACTCTCCAGCGCTCCAAATCAGTTTTCAAAAAACCCTTCAAGTACTCGGGGGTTGCTTGCTCAGGGGTTGCAATAATGGCACTCATTTCGTTGTACTTTTGAACCAGTTGGGGATCTTTCAGTGCAGCTCTTAATGCAGTGCTCAATTTATCCACGACCGCTCTAGGGGTTCCCTTAGGTGCGTAAATAGCGTGCCACACTGCAAGCTCAAACCCAGGCAACCCAGACTCTGCAAAAGTGGGCACATCAGGAAGAATTTTCAAGCGTGTGGAGGTGGCCACTGCAATTGGTTTTAAATTTGCGCTCTTAATGTGCCCAAGGGTGCTTGCGGGTTGATCACAAATCATGTCCACCTGCCCGCCAAGAAGATCGTTCAAAGCTGGCCCGGTCCCTTTGTAAGGGATATCGAGCCAATTTGCGCCCGTTGTGTATTGCAATAAAACATCGCACAGGTGGGATGTCGAACCGATACCTGCATTTGCGAAATTTATTTTGCCCGGGTTTGATTTGGCATAACCCACCACTCCCTTGATTTCATCAAAAGCGAAACCTTTTTTGGCAACCAAAATCATAGGTACAGCATTGACATACCCAATCGGCTCGAAATCAGTTGCCGGGTCATAGGAGAGTTTTGCATACAAAGCGGGCGCGCTTGCATGTGCCATATTATGGAAAAGAAGCGTATAGCCATCTGCTGGGGCACGGGCGACTTTAGCAGCCCCAATCGTTCCACCCGCACCGCCCGTGTTCTCGACCAAAACAGTTTGGTTCAATGACTTGCCCATGTACTGGGCCAAAATCCGGCCCAACACATCCGTTGACCCCGCAGGCGGAAAGGGGATTATTACAGTGATGGGTTTGTTTGGATAATCAAACGACATCTCACCAAAGGAGTGTGCACTCACGCAAATCAATATCAAAGCGCTCACAAAATGCCTTAAAGCAGTTTTGACCGTGATGGGTATGAAATTTTTAGTTTCTAATTTTTGAAGACATTCGTACATATGGTTTTTCTCTGTGCTTAAAGATCGATTAAAGCGCGACCTGAGCATTAAATCTATCCTACAAAGGCTCTGTTAAAGAATAAATTTCTAAATTCTTTGAATCTACAGGCTTATACAACTCGCGCGTCAACGGATCGTGGCCCGCAATGATATGTTGGTCAGAATCAGCGAGTTTTCCTATCAACTCATAACCCTCGAGCATGTTGAGCGTATTGACCACGATAGGAAAGGGTGAGCGTTTTTTGAAATTCTCTAAATAATGAGACGCATCAGAGGTCAAAACAATCCAGCCTCGCTTAGTATGGACTCGGACAATCTGAAGCCCCATGGTGTGCCCCCCCACCCAGTGAACGGTTATTCCAGACCTTAACTCATAGTCACCGTCCTCAAACTGAACTCGTTTTTCAAAGTTTGCGTGAATCAGGTGACAAATGTCGTTTGGGTCGTAGGCGTGATTACAAAAGTCATGCCTCATATGCTTGCCCGTTGCATAGTTCATCTCGCGTTCTTGCAGGTGAAAGCGTGTTGCAGGCAGTAACTCTGTGTTTCCTGCATGATCATAGTGTGCGTGCGTTATTATGGTGTCTTTGATATCCGTTAGTGCAATGCCTGCAGACTTGAGTGACTCGATTGGACACCTTAAGAAGGTTCTGCCTCTGTCCTTTGCGGCCTTTGCATTAAACCCGGTATCTACCAAAATGGTTTCAGAATCGGACTTTAAAAACCAAACAAAATAGTCCATATTCGTTGCTTCGTCGTGGGGATCGTAGGCAATGAAATTTTCGTTGCGCTTACGCTGTACAGTTGCGTAACGCATTGCGTAGGCTTGCCATGTGCGTGTCGTCATTTTCATTCCTTCTTATGCATGTGCTTATGAATGTCTTTACACTAAATAGGCTTTCTTTTTGAAAGAATATCTTTCAAAGGCTCAATTAGATAGGGAATCAGCCCGACCGGGTTCTCAATCATGGGGAAATGACCAAACCCTTTCAGTTCTACAAAATTGGAACCCTTAATCTCTTGCGCAATTTTGCTTGTCTCCTCAGGAGAGGCAGAGTAGTCATAGTTCCCTGTCAACAGCCAAAGCGGTGTTTTATTTGTATCGATTTGTGCTGTGTACTGGTGTGCATCAAATTCATCGCTGTAAAAAGCCAAGTCACCGTCGTACACACTAGGTGCCCCTTGAGAGTAAATCCAGGTCGCTTGGTCTCGGCTGCTTTTATCGCTTTGTGGCGCGAGTAAAGAGCCCACCCAAGCGGCGGCTAACCTTGCTCCGTGGACCTGAGGGTGGTTCAAATAAATAGAGCGTCGCCCCCTTGAGCAGTAGGGGGCTTCTAATAAAACTGCCCCGTCAAACCTGCTTGGATATTTGGCCAACAACACAAGTCCAATGGCCGAGCCCATGGAACAGCCCATTAGGGTTGCTCGACTAATTTCGCACGCATCCATGTAACTAATTATCCAACGGCAATAGTCCTCTTCAGTTAAAGTCCAGTTCCAATTAGGACGGTCCTCGGGCAAAGGAGATCTTCCATGGCCAGGTAAATCAAATGCGTGCATCGACCAGTTTTGCATGTAAGACGCAGAATCTTTGTGAACATCACTCGAGCTAAGAGCTCCCATCAAACCGTGCCATTGCCTAGAATCTGCACCTGCTGTGTGAAGCATCAACAATACGGGGCCGCCCTTTTTGCCGGAATTCTCTGCATATACCCACTCACCCCTGCTCTCGTCAATACAAAGATAGTGACCCTTAATTTGAGCAAGGACACGTCTGTTCCAATTAGGTTTTTTAATTCCCTTTGAATGAAGTGCCAGTCGCAGGTAATCAATTACACGTTCTGCGAGGGGGAGTACCTGGGCAATATTTAAATTCGATCCCAAAACCAGAAAATCCGAACAACTACGCCTCAAAGCGCCAATGGATTGAAAGCCTGGTTTAGGGATCTCACTCAAAATTTCAGCCCATACGTCTGCGTCTGCTCGCAGCACGACAGACTCCCTCGATGAAGGTAGCGCTATATCAATCTGAGTCGATACTTTGTTAAATTCAAGCCCAGAGTTTGTTATCTCTAAGCGCAACTGAATTGGACAAATTTTTATATCATGCGCTATTTCAGGCCGATCTAGCACCTCGGACACCACCTTTGGAATACGCTCTAGTAGTTCATTCAACGGGCTGTCTTTCATGCTCATGCTCAATAGCCTTTGGGTACGAAACTTCTTATGACTGGTCTAATATGTATTTATACATAGCAGTGTGGTCCGCTCCCTTGGCAAGTGTTCCCTCTGCCGCTTTCCAAGAGCTTACACACTGTTTTGCAAACTCATCTGTCGTACCCATACGCTCAATGAAGTTCAATGCCGTTTGTAAGTCCTTGCGCATTAGGGCTAAGGAAAATCCTGATGCGTAAGTTCCTGAGAGCATGAAATTCTCCACCTTAACGTCAGTGGTGTTATTTTTGCCCGTGGAGGTATTAAATACCCTATTGGCAAGATGAGGATCAATGCCAAATTTTTGAGCGGCTACCAACGCCTCACAAACTGCCAACAAACCTGATGCGGACACATAATTGTTCAACGCCTTCACAGCGTGCCCTGCACCACTGGGCCCCACATGGGTGAGCGTCTTGCCCATCGATGACAAAATAGGCGTGACCGCATCCACAGTCTTTGCCTCTCCCCCAATCATGATGGACAAGGTCCCGTCTATGGCCCTTTTAACGCCACCCGATACAGGGGCATCAACAAACTCTATTCCCAGGCCCTTTAGTTTCTCTGCGTTTGCGCGGGTCCTAACGGGATCAGAAGAACCCATGTCAATTAGGATCTGCGCGGAATTTAGCTTGCTGGCAACACCCTCAGAGCCACTCTTTGAGTCGCTCTTTAAGTCGCCTGCACCCCAAAGCAACTGATCAACCACGTTGCTATCAGGTAGCATAAATATAATCACATCAGAGGAATCAACAACAAAGCCCGGCGAGGACTTGGAGTGAAAGTTGGACTCTGCAGAAAAAGAATCAAGTGCAGCAGCGTTCAAATCAAAGCCACTGACTGAGTAACCCTGTTTGAGTAAACAGCGCACCATGGGTACCCCCATTTGCCCCAGCCCTATGAACCCAATTTTGCTCTTGGACACCCTTAAATCCCCATTTCTTTAAACACTTCCTTCGCGCCTCTGAAGCTATCAATGGCGGCCGGTACTCCGCAATAAATGGCTGTTTGCAACAGGACCTCAGAAATCTCCGTTTTACTCAGACCGTTGTTGATTGCGCCCCTTACGTGAAGCTTAAGTTCGTGGGGACGGTTAAGCGCTGTAAGCATTGATAAATTAATAATGCTGCGCGTCTTACGGTCAAGTCCAGGACGGTTCCAGATCTCATGCCAGCAGTACTCCGTCACTAATTCTTGCATAGGCATATTAAAGTCATCTGCATTTTTAAGAGAGTTATCAACATACTCTGCACCGAGGACCTCGCGTCTTGTTTTCAACCCTTTTTCAAATGAATCTTTGTTCATAAATATCTCCTTTAAAAAATAAAAATTAACTTACACCTAACTGATACTCTAAAACGCCAAGAGCAGCTTTTTGGGCGTTACTTACATGCTCAAATGAAATAGCTCTAGCCCCTTCGGGGTCTCTCGCTTTGATGCAGGCCACTAAGGCTTCAATCTCTTTTAAACTTTGAGGCAGCCTGTCCTCAAGCATAAGAGAGGTTGCCCGCAGTAAACTCACTCTAGAGAGCAAACCACCTAAGACCTCGCTCACTAAGCTATTGCCGCATCCACCTAGCAATATGCCGTAAAACTCAGCCTTCGCTTCAAGCACTCCCTCCGAGTCATTTCTCTTAACCGCGTCTCTTAGTCGTTTGACTGTTTTGATGAGGTCTTTAACTTGTGAGTCGCTTGCATGAATTGTGAACTCTTGAGCCGCAAAGCTCTCCAACAATTGCCTCAAAGCGTAGAGCTCTCTGGCTTGCTCGATAGTCATAGACGCGACCTCTGGGCCACGGTGGGGAACAATCACAATTAGCTTTTCAGCCTCCAACTTGCGCATGGCCTCTCTTAGAGACTGACGACTAACGCCTAACATTTCGCAAAGCTCTCGCTCAATTAGCTTTTCTCCAGGACTCAATTCACCGCTGATAATTGCTTGACGCAGGGTGTTTTCTACTTGCGCGCGTAGAGTCTCTAATTTAACTTGCTTGAGTTCAGTCACCATGGGAGAGATCATATATTGTCAGACAATACGTCAATATTATGGTAAACCTGAATAGGAAGTATTTTTTTGACAACCATAATCCGTTCAATAGTTGGTGGAATAAAAGTGTAAATACATAAAAGTAAATATTTAAGAGGAGCATCACCTTGAATCCAATAAAACGCAGCACACTCAAGAAATTAAGTTCATGGGTCGGCCTAGGACTAGCAAGCAACTGGCCCTTGCAATCCTTTGGACAATCAAACAGCGTGAAAGTTGGGGTCATACTTCCACTATCAGGCGCAAACGCTCAGTTTGGAGTGAACTCCAAACAAGGCATTGAACTCGTGGCTGATGAGATCAACGCTAGCGGTGGACTCAAAGGCCTTGGGGGAGCAAAGATTTCTCTAGAAATTGCAGACTCCACGTCCACCCCCAATAATGCAGCCACGATTGCACAGCGTCTAATTGCAGAAAACAATTGCTGCGCAATCCTTGGTGCCTTTGCGTCCTCGCTCACGCTGGCTATCTCTGAGGTCACTGAGCGTAGAGGTATCCCTCTCATCACCATGTCTTATTCTGATCAACTTACCAGTAGGGGCTTTAAGAACGTTTTTCAAGTCACCCCCAAAGGAAGCGTTATTGGTAAAGCGCAGTTTAACTTCGCACATGATCTATCGGGCGGTATTGCGAAGACGAATAAGATTGCAATCATGTTTGAAGATACTGCGTTCGGTACTTCAACCGCAACAGGCATAAGAAACGCAGCCAAGGAGGCAGGTGTAGAGATTGTGATGGACGAGGCTTATCCGCTTGGGATCACCGATGTGACTCCACTCATTAATAAACTCAGAGCCTCTAAAGCCCAGGTCGTCTTTCCGGTCTCTTACTTGAACGACAGTTTGCTGATCGTCAGAGCACTTCGCCAACAAAAGATAGGTATCCCAATAGTCGGCGGCTCAGCAGGCTACGTTATCCCTGATTTTGCAAAAGCACTGGGAGATTATGCTGATGGTGTTTTATCAATTTGCTCAGCCAACTACGATTTAGACACAGAGTTGACCGAGAGGTACAGGAAACGCTACAACACTTTTATGGTTCATGAAGCTTTAGAACATGCCGTCTCATTGGACGTTTTGGCTCAAACCATTAATGCGGCAAAATCCTCCAAACCTGAAGATATCACTAAAACCCTGCGCGCCCTCACCTTCACCGAAGGCTGGGCCAAGGCGATGACGAATGGCAAAATTAAGTTTGATGATTCAGGTCTTAACACGTTTGCTGATCCAGTCATGGTTCAGTGGCAGAAAAATGAGCTCGCAACCGTATGGCCCCAGAAATATGCTAAGGGTAAATTTATCAATAACGGATAATTTAAGTAAGAATCTTAATCACTCTTAGATTACAGAACTATTTTTTTATTGGTAATTTCATAAATGGCACTACTACAAGCCATCCTTGACGGACTGATGCTGGGCGGCGTTTACAGTGTGATATCAATTGGGCTCACGCTTGTCTTTGGCGTCATCTCAATTGTAAATTTCGCTCAAGCACAGTTTTTGATGGTGGGTATGTATGTGGCTTATTACGCATGGGCCTTTTTAGGTATTGACCCCGTGTTTGGAGCATTGATCTCTTTTGCTGTGGTGTTTGTTATGGGTTATTTGACTCAGCAATTTTTAATATCCAAGGTTCTTAAAGCGCCTGAAGTCGCGCAGATTTTTTTAACCGTTGGACTGTTAATTGTTTTGGACAATTTGGCGTTAATAATCTTTGGCTCAGAGTTTAAATCGGTACAAACTCCCTACCAAAATGAGTCACTGGAGTTTGCCGGCCTAATTGTCAGCGCCCCTTACGCAATATCTTTTTGTGCGTCTGTGGTGGCGGGTTTGGGAGTTTGGTATTTGCTTGCGAAAACCTGGTGGGGAAGAACAGTACGCGCAACCTCCCAGGACCGAATGGCAGCGCAACTCTTAGGCATTAATCCTGAGCACATCTACCGAATCACGTTTGCACTCGGAGTTGGACTGACGGCTTACGGTGGAGGAATCATTTTGCCCTACTTAACCACATCGCCCAGTGTAGGCGAACAGTTTGGCGTCTTGATGTTCACGGTTGTCGTGCTTGGCGGTTTGGGCAATGTGATGGGGGCAGTGATCGGTGGTCTTGCAGTAGGTGTCATTCAGTCCGTGTCTGGTTTATTTTTGCCCATACAGTTGCAAAATTTGACCCTGTTTTGCGTATTCATTCTGACACTTGCACTAAAGCCTGAAGGACTCATTGGCCGTCGGGCTAGTTGATGGTTGTTGTTAGAGCGTTCTGAGCGGTTCAAGGTAATGGTAATACTCGGCAGTTACAAGCATTGTTAGGTAAGGGTCATTTATGCAAACTTTTTCGGTCACCAAAGATTTTTAAATTCGCAACGTGAAATCAACGCTCATTAGTTCACCTGCCAAACAAAGCATCCAACTCTTGCTTTGCATTGTGGTTTGCATGGTCCCCTTCTTTATCTCAAATCAAGGCTACACCATTCGTGTGCTGACTCTTCTATTTTTGTTTGCCAGCATGGCTCAGTCTTGGAACATAGTCGGGGGATTAGCCAATCAAATCTCGCTTGGACATGCGGCTTTTTTTGGACTGGGCGCCTACACATCAACCCTACTTTTAATTCACGCTTCGCTGTCCCCTTGGCTGGGATTTGTGGCAGGAATGCTGGTTGCAGGATTCACGGGTGCTTTACTAAGCATACCCACTATGAGACTTCGAGGTCATTACTTCGCATTGGCAACACTTGCGTTTGCTGAGGTGCTGCGCTCAATCGCCAACACCTGGAGTTCACTGACTGGGGGGCCCGTTGGTTTATCAGTGCCCTTTGCACCTCAAGGTGGGCTTGCTCTCATGCAATTTCAGTTAGGCGTCCCGTTCTACTTTATTATGCTGGGGATGTTTTTGGTTTGCACTTTTATATACAAACAAATTTCTGAGAGAAAAATAGGCTATGAACTTAGAGCCTTAAAAGCCAACCCTGCCTCAGCGCAGTCCATTGGAATAAACGTGACAAAAACCAAGATCATTGCCTCCGTTATCTCTGCTGCCCTAATGGGGGGGTGCGGCGTGTTGTTTGTTCAGTTTAATTTTTTCTTTGATCCAGACTCCATTTTCTCTCTCGTCAGCATCTCCATTAGAGTGGCTTTGATATGCATCATTGGGGGTGTTGGAACGGTATGGGGCCCTTTGATTGGTGCATGCTTTCTTCTACCCATAGAGGAGCTTTTTAACAGCACTTTATCTGCAAAAGGGGCCGGAGTATCCCAACTTGCATATGGCTTGATTTTGATCGCAATTATTTTGATTGAGCCGCGGGGCCTACAAGCTTTATTTATCCGTTTGACAAAACGATTGGGTAATTGAAATGGCCAATACGCAAGAAATCCTATCCACAAAATCTTTGACTCGCCGGTTCGGTGGGCTTACAGTAGTAAGCGAGTTAGACATCTCCATCCAACCTGGTGAGATTGTTGGATTAATTGGCCCTAACGGCGCCGGTAAAACGACTCTATTCAATCTCCTTGTCGGCCTCATTAAACCCAGCAGCGGGGAGGTTTATTTTGAGGGCAAAAATCTTCGAAATTTCGCGACCCATGAACGCTGCAAAATGGGTTTAGTTAAAACCTTTCAAAACGTGGCCCTCTTCTCAGACATGAGCGTGATTGAGAACGTTTTAACTGGCGCCTTGCAAAAGATGCCGCTCCATCAAGCCAGGGATTTTGCTTATGAGAATCTAGAAAAGGTAGGACTATCTCACATCGCTTTAAAGAATGCCGCTGACCTTACTTTCCCCGAAAAAGCACTTGTCGAGCTCGCCAGAACTCTTTGTACCTGTCCTAAATTAATACTGTTAGACGAAGTCATGGCAGCACTCAACGACTCTGAGATGGATCACATCTTGGGTTTGATACAAAAACTCAGAAGTACTGAAGGTCTTACCTTTATCGTGATTGAGCATCATATGAGGGCCATCATGAATTTGTGCGAAAGGATTGTGGTTATTAATTTTGGCAAAAAAATTGCGGAAGGAGCCCCCGCCTTTATCAGCCAGCATCCAGAGGTGATTGCAGCTTATTTGGGTCATGATTCCTAAACTAATAAGATAATAAAAATTCCCTTGCATGAACATCCTAGAAATAGAAAATCTTGTAGCCTCTTACGACGGGATACCCGTCCTAAGTGGGATCAACATTCAGATTGAGAAAGGCTCTTTTACGGCCGTTATCGGTGCCAACACGGCTGGTAAAAGTAGTTTGCTTAAATCTATCTCTGGACTGATGCCTCATCTAAGTGGCACCATTAAGTTTGAAGGTCAAAGCCTTACGCAACTACGAGCCCATGAAATACCGTTTCACGGAATCGCGCACGTTCCAGAGGGAAGGCATATATTCCCTATGATGGATGTTCGTGAAAACCTTCTTTTAGGTGGATTTGTAAAAAAAGGCAACCCCGCAGAAGTGTCACTTAATCTTGAAAATATTTTTGATTTATTCCCTAAGCTCAAAGAACGTGCATCTCAGTTAGCTGGAACCTTATCTGGCGGAGAGCAGCAAATGGTTGCAATTGGCAGGGCTTTAATGAGCTCGCCGAAACTCTTATTGCTTGATGAGCCTAGCCACGGATTGGCCCCAAAGATTGTTCAAGAGTTACACGATACCTTACTAAATATCCATGCCTCTGGTGTAACGATATTGCTGGTTGAGCAAAATACCAAACTAGCGCTGTCTGTTGCCAACTACGCATTTGTGCTTCAAACAGGCAAAATCGTTTTAAAAGGTCAATCATCCACCTTACTTAACGATCCACGAATAAAGGAAGCCTACTCAGGCATTTGCAGACTGTGCAAACTTCGTATCAAAAAGTCTCCCATTGAAATGCGTTATTGATTAACGTTATTGTTTCCCCTTATTGAAAACCTTAGGTTCTTTGCTTAAGCTTGTGATGTTTCAACTAAAACAAACACATTAAGAGGGCACATATGAAACTTTCTGTTTTTTTAAAATTAAGCACTACTCTTACAGCACTACTCTTTTGTGGATGTGCTGAATTATCAACCACAGCAAGCAATTCAAGTTCAGGCGGCTCTCAAGCCCCTTGGGAATCACTTTTTGATGGGAAGAGTTTAAACAGTTGGACCGCCATTGGCAACGCCAACTGGAGACTCACTGAATCTGGACTCGTCCAAGCAGAGCTTGGAAGCGGCTTTCTGGTATCCACCAAATCTTATCAAGATTTTCAAATTCAGGCTGAATTTTGGGTAGACGAAGACGCCAATAGCGGTATCTTTATGAGAGTCAGCAATCCCGCCAAGATTGATGCGGTAAACGCTTATGAGGTGAACATCTTTGACAAACGGCCCGACCCGACCTACGGTACAGGCTCCATAGTCAATGTGGCAAAAGTAGTACCCATGCCTAAGGCCGGAGGACACTGGAACACGTACGACATAACCGCGAAAGGCAACCATTATGTGGTTTACTTCAACGGGGTAAAAACTGTGGACGTGACCAATGAAAATTTATTAAAAGCTGGACCCATAGCTTTGCAATACGCCGGCGGGGTGGTTAAGTTTAAGAGCGTAATGATTAGACCGATCTGATCAAGCTCTGCTTTAAAGAATTTAGATCATTCAGCACCTGAAAATTACGACACACAAAAATGCAAACAGCCCCTTTCCCAACTCTACGCTTGGTGAATGTGTCCTTAGGTCGCAATCCCTGCATGGGTACAAGCTTGAGTTCTAGGGGGGTTACTAAACGCTTTTTGGTAAACTTTTTATTTGCTTTCTTTGCACTCAATATGTCCCTAACTGCGAATACTTTTTCAGCTGAAAACAACAAGTGGGTAACCACTTGGACTGCCTCCGCTCAAGGACCCTACCCAAGTGGCAACCCCTCCGCCCAGCCCAATCAAAGCTTTACTTTCCCTAATCCCCTTGAGGGCGCACGCAATCAGTCCTTTCGAATGATCGTCAAACCAGACGTATGGGGAACTCGCACGCGCATACGTTTAACCAACTCTTTGGGCACTCAGCCAGTCACTTTCGATCACGTTTACGTGGGCTTGCAACTCAGTAGCGCAGAGCTTTTTCAAGGCTCTAATCAACCTGTCACTTTTAACCTAGAAAAAAGTATCGTTCTCCAGCCTGGTCAATGGATATGGAGTGACCCTATAGAGCTCCCCTATGCTAAAAACAGAAACTTGAAAGAAGTCGATAACTCTTTTTTAGAGGGTCGCAAAATGGCGGTGAGCTTTCACGTCGTCGGCTCCAGCGGACCAATGACCTGGCACGCCAAAGCACTTACCACCTCTTATGTAAGCCTCCCCGACTCTGGGGCTGTGAGTGGTGAGGAGTCCGAGCAAGCGTTCCCATTCTCTACTGCATCTTGGTTTTTCTTGGACGCTGTTGATATGATGCTTCCCGCTAGCACTAAAGTGATTCTTAACTTTGGAGACTCCATAACGGACGGTACCGCATCCACAATGAACACGGATGATCGCTGGCCAGATGTGCTGTCTAGACGAATTCACCGACAATTTGGTCGCTCAGTGGTTGTCCTTAACGCAGGCATTGGGGGCAACCAAATTGCAGGACCTCAGGATTATTCTCCCCTGAAACCTTTTACGGGTGGCCCCTCTTCATTTATGAGACTTGAAAGAGATGTGCTCTCATTGTCCTCGGTTAATTTAGTCGTTTGGCTTGAGGGTATAAATGATTTTAGTAAAAACGGTAACGCCAGCGTGACACAAGTTATCTCTAAGCTAGAGGAGGGAGTAAAGCGCTTAAACGCTGCGGGGATTAAAGTAATGGGTGCAACAGTAGGATCTGCTTTAAACAGCAGCAGTGCCGCCCATGGTTCTCAGGAACAAGACATCAAACGCCGTAGTTTGAACGATTTCATTCTCAGCTCTCCTATATTTGAAAGTGTTGTAGATTTTGACCGTATAACCTTGGACCCTCAGAGCGGCGAGATGAAGGCAGAATTGGTACCCGATAGTACAACGGGGGGGCTTGGAGATAAACTACACCCCAACCGGGTGGGCTACCAAAGAATGGGGTATTCGGTAGATTTGAGGGCGATTGCCAAGATACTGCACCTTCCCTATCAATGAATTGTTAGCTAATGCGTTAAGATGTTTCAGAATCATTTACATGATTCATGGCTCTAAATACTCTCTATTGCAGCAATTTTTAAACAGCTGCTTTTATCTGACTCTTTTACTTTATCTATATGGCGTCCTCCATTTACTGGTTTAGAAATGATCTGCGCATCACAGATAACCCTGCGCTCAAGGAGGCTTGCAGCAATTCGGATTCTTTGTTGCCTATTTATATTCATCAAGCGTACATGGAGAGGGAAACTCGTTGGGGCTTTCCTCGAGTAGGCAAACAGCGCAGAGCTTTTACCCAGGAGTCATTACAAGATTTGAGGGCTGAGTTAATGAACATGGGCTCTAACTTGGTTGAGCTGAACGGGGACTGTGTCGAGGTATTTATTAAACTTCGCGCGCAGTTTAATATCCATATCATTTACTGCGAACACATTGAGGCTCCTGAAGAGTTGGATCAAATCGCCACTTTAATCAAAGCAGGTTTTGAGATCCGGGCCAAGTGGCAATCGAGCATGTTGGATCTAAACTCTCTGCCTTTTTCGTTAGAAGTCGTGCCTGATGTATTTACACAATTTCGCCAACAAATAGAACGGCATAAACTAAGGTTCTGCCCCCCATTGGATGCACCAATCGTTTTTCCCCCCTTGCCAAATAAAAGCGCATACGTCAACGAGTTTGTGAGCTTGGATTGGGAAACGCAGTCCAAGAAAGCAAAATCATCAGCCCATCTAACTTCAACGCTCAACATCTCCTCAACCTCAGCCGACCGCACCAATCAAAATTCATTTGAAGGTGGAGAGCGCAAAGCGCTTGCTCATCTTAATCAGTACTTTAAACGGCGCCTGCCTGATACCTATAAAAAAACTCGCAACGAACTCATTGGAATGGATTACTCAAGTAAGTTCTCCCCGTGGCTTGCAACAGGCTGCTGCTCAGCCAGAACAATTGCAAAAAGACTCTCCGACTATGAGCTCGAGTACGGAGCAAATGACGGAACTTATTGGCTTTGGTTCGAACTGCTGTGGCGAGACTATTTCCGCTTTCTTCACTTTAAATACGGCAATAAGCTTTACCACTCACGGGGACTGGGGACACAACCTTGCAATGAGTTCAATGTCAGAAAATTTAGACATTGGTCTACTGGTACTACAGGTGAGACGCTGGTAGATGCGGGTATGCGCGAATTGCTATTAACAGGCTATCTCTCAAACCGTATGCGTCAAGTTGTTGCAAGTTACTGGATTTACAACTTAAACTGCGACTGGCGAGCGGGAGCTGCTTGGTTCGAGTCCCAGCTCATTGACTACGATGTGTACAGTACCCAAGGGAACTGGCTTTATATTGCAGGCAAAGGAACCGACCCCAGAGGGGGAAGACAATTTAATGTAGCCAAGCAGGCCCAGGACCACGACCCGCACGGTACGTACCGGAAAATATGGTTAGATTAGTTAATGAGTTAAGGATTTTAAAAAGATCTAATTGCTTAGCCGTATCCCAAAAGAGGGGGGGTTTAAAAAACTCTTCTATTGGTTGTTGTTTTAGTTATTTTCAATCTTACTTCAGGTGCTCAAACTGATGCAAATCGACTTCGTCTTTCAAATGGCTAGCTCCTTCAACGGAGCCGCAAAAGCGAAACACTTAGCCTTTATAAATGGGTGCCGGCTCGCCAAAGAACTCCTGCATTGCGTGAAGCACTATTTTTACATTTTTCTCTTGTAAGCTTGCGTGCGCGATACCGGGCATGACCACAAATCTTTTGTCGGAATTAGGTAATTTAGAGAAGTACTTTAAGACGTCCTCGAACGCAGCAATGCCGTCAAACTCTCCCCTCATAATCATCGTAGGTACCGTTATTTTTTCAGGCGTGCAAACCGGTAAATTGATTGACATGTCGATATAAGTACCGGTAGGCAGGGAAGAGTCTAGTTTCAAAATGGCTTTGGCAAACTCATCTATCACGTCTTGATCAGCGGTCCCCGGATGGTCCCGCGTAAATATGCTTTGGACCATCGCATGGTCAAGTGGTCTTCTATTTGAGGACTTCCACTCATCTATGCGTTTGCGCCGATTCGCCAGTGTTGGACTACCCTCCCCAGTCCAGACAAATGCGTCCAGCGCAAGTCTTGATACTCGCTCGGGGTAACGCTCAGTAAATAGCGCGCACCTTAAGGCACCTGAGGATACACCGTACAACATCAGTTTTGCATCACCCGTCTTTTGAGTGATGTAGCGACTAACCGCCTCTAAATCGTCTGCACCCGTGGAGATGTCATAAGTGATGTCTCTTAGTTTTGAGGAACGACCATAGCCCTCATGATCAAGGCACCACGTGTCGTAGCCAAGTCTTGCAAAGTAGTCCATCGTGGAGTACTCAGGTTTACCGGGAACTTGTAAATCGAAGACAGGGGTACCAGCCATGGAGGAGCCGTGAGCGAAAAGAAGGGTTCCCTTGGACTTCCCCTTACTAGCCTTAAGTTTTTTATTCAAAACATAGAGCTTTATATCCTGATTCTCCACCCTCTTGATCGCCCAGTGTTCGGAAGCACTAATTTGATCATTTTGGGTGACGCTCAATGCAGATTCGCTATTAAGAGGGAGGGCTGTAGCAGCGGAACTCGAACCGCTTGTAAGACCCACAGCACTTGCTGCACTTGCAGCGCCTAACGCCGTTTTAAAAAATGTCCTCCTAGGCGAGCTCAGATCTTTATCTGCGATGAGTTTATGTGTATGAAGAGTGGGTGTATCGTGGTTCATGGGAGTCTGTTTTAAAAAGATTTATTATTTATTCGTTATTTCGGTTAAGTCTGATCACAGACTAGTCACCCATTTTAATCACCGCTATTTAATGATCATTTAGGTGGGGTGCCAGATCACACTATGCTCAATTTTTTGGTATGTTTAAGCAGTGATTACCCTAATAAGCTTGTTCGGGTTTCATTAAAAAAATTATCTTAAAAATTAATTTATACAAAAATAATTGACCCAGCTTAACGACCATTAAATACGGGCTTCCTCTTCTCAATAAATGCGCTGCACCCCTCGTGAGCGTCCTCACTATCGAACACCAAACTAATGGCGGCGGCCTCGTACGCCAAAGCTGCAGGCAACGGCATATCCGCCCCGTGAAGCATGGAGCTTTTAAGAAATTTAAGGGTTAAGGGAGACTTCTCAGCTATTCTCGCTGCCAGTTTTAGCGTCTCCTCAAGCAACTGCGCGCCCGGCACGGCTTGATTAACCAGGCCCATCGCGACAGCCTCCTGTGCGCTTAAGAAATCTCCGGTGAACATCAGCATCTTCGCTTGGCAAAGCGGCAGTTGACGCATCAAGCGCTGCGAGCCTCCCCCGCCCGGGAAAATACCCAGTTTAATTTCTGGCAAACCGATCTTGGCCTCGAGAGCCATTAATCGAATATCTATGGTCAACATAAACTCCATCCCCCCACCTAAAGCCCAACCGTTTACGGCTGCAATTGTGGGTTTGCTGCAGACCTCGAACCTTCTAAAGACACGCGATAATATTTCGGTAAATTCGTTGTAGTGCTGCAAACCACGACGTGCGTTAAGGTCCTTAATGTTACCGCCGGCGATAAATGCCTTTTCATTAACTCCGGTGACGACAATGACGCGAACCGAATTGTTATTTTCAAGCTCCGTCAGTCGCTCCTCCATCGCAAGCAGCATCGGCACATGTAATGTGTTGAGCTCTTCGGGATTATTAAACCGCATCAGGCCAACTTGCCCTACTATCTCAGTCGTCACAAGGTCGTACTTCATTTTTTTACTCCAGCTCTAAGGGATTAGGCTTCAAACAGTAGATGCAAGTTTTTGCTCGATCTGTAGAAGTCTGTCAAAACCAAAAAAAGGCTCTCCATCTATGATGACAAAGGGAGAGCCAAATACCTTTTTATCAACGGCCTGCGCAATAGCATTTTGTAGAACACTCTTGGCAGCTTGTGTTTTAAGAAGGTCACTCACCCCCATCAAGTCTCCAAGCGCATCGGTTTGACTGCAAACGATTTGACAAATTAACTCAAGACTTGAGATATCGAGCCCTTCGCAAAAGAACTTACGCAGTACGCTTTGAGCAAAGGGAATGGCACAGTCGGGTGCTTTTTCTCTTAGCTGATAAAACGCGCGCGCGGCGTGCTGCGTTGAGGCCGGAAACGTTGGGGGCAAGGCATATTTAACACCACTTTGTTTGGCCGAACGTGCAAAGTCTTTGGTTATATATTCAAGCTTAATGGGATGCTCAAAGGGTGGGGGAAGACCTACAGAACGTAAGACAGCAAATAGGAGCACAGGATGCCAATGGACCGTGCGTCCATACTTATGAGCAGTCGCCCCGATCTTCTCAGACATAAAGTAGCCATAGGGCGAGGAGAAGTCAAAGTAAAAGTCTATAACCTTCATGTGTTTATTTCAGCTGTTTACGTGCCCTAGGGCAGGCTGCTTGATAGCGAGGCTTGGACCCATTTTGCAGGCTATTTCATACTCGTTACGAATGCGTGCAACTAAATCGCTCACGCCCGGCGCATCGTGAATAGTGGCAATCCCCTGCCCAGCGCTCCACAAGTCCTTCCAGAGTTTGGCGTTGGTATCTGTCAAGGAGGACATGTCGGCTTTTTTGGGCGGGAGTTGGTTAACGTCTATGCCCCACTTGTCTAGGGAGGGTTTGAGAAAGTTAGCATGAATGCCCGACAGTCTATCGGTATAGATCAAATCGGAGACATCGCAGTCAATCAACATTTGCTTGAACTCTTGTTGAGCGTTTGACTCTTGGGTGGCAATAAAACGAGTGCCCATGTAAACCAAGTCAGCCCCCAAAGATTCAGCAGCGCGTATTTGATATCCATCATTAATACCGCCACCCAGCACGAGACAACCGTCCCAAAACTCTCGAATCTCACGCACCAATGAGAATGCGCTTTGGCTTGATGCGTGTCCACCCGCCCCGGCGCCAACGCAGATCAGGCCGTCCGCACCGGAGTCGATGGACTTGCGCGCATGCTCGGCGCTCGTTACGTCGCAAAAAACCGTTCCCCCATAGCCATGCACTGCTTCGACCACTTTGCCAGGATGACCCAAACACGTGACGACGAAGGGGACACGGTGTTTTATAACGAGTTCAAGGTCCGGATCAAACCTTGGGTTAGAGCGGTGAACAATGAGGTTTACACCGTGGGGTGCAATTGCAGAAAAGGGTTTTTGAGCCCTCTCGCTTGCCAGTTCACCTTCGATGAGACTTAGCCAACTGTCAAACTGCTCTGAGGTGCGTGCGTTGACATGGGGGAAGGTGCCGACCACGCCTGCTTTGCACTGCGCGGTGACGAGTGGGGGGAAGGAGACCAAAAACATGGGCGAGCCTATTGCTGGGATGCTCAGCGCGTTTTGAAAGATTTTGGGCAGTGGCATAGGATGAATAAAGTAAGGGTTAAGGGCTAAACAACAAGAACAAAGTGATCAGGACTTGGGGGGGTGTTTAAGAGGGTGATGCGCGGGAATCGCGTTTTTTGAATCCGCGCAAATCCATCATGCCCGCCAATGTGCGCGGATCAAGACCAGGCTCAAAGATTTGATGCTTCTGAATTTTTTGTGTGGCAGTGGTCGGAATGCTGTCGGTGAGATACAACCAACCCGGTGTCTTGTAGTAAGCTAAATTCGCGTTGCAGTAGTCAAAGAGCACTTTGGCGGTGGCCATTGCGCTTGTGCTTTCGATTATGCTTGTGCTTGCCATTGCTTTTATTGCCTTATCCTTTAACACCACGCAGGCCAATACCTCTTCCTCACGTAACTCATCTTTCACTGCGAGTACGGCTACATTTTCAACTAGAGGGTGCGCCTGCAGCAAAGCCTCCACCTCGGCGGCGGCGATATTTTCACCTGAGCGACGAATAATATTTTTCCGTCTATCGACAAAACGCAGCAAACCACTTGCATCCCGAGTCACGATATCGCCCGTATGAAACCAACCCCCGCGCCAAGCCTCTTCAGTGGCCACCTCATCGTCAAGGTAGCCACTAAAAAAATGTTTTCGCGGCGTCTCTTCGCTGTGACGGATCACCATCTCCCCCTCTTGCCCGTCCCTTACATCTGCACCGTAATCGTCCACAACTCGCACTTCTATTCCTGGTGTGGCCCGACCAAAGGCACGCGTGCCCACCTCTCTTGGTAACTGGTTATCAATAATGGCTCGCACCATCTCCGTCATGCCCCATATCTCGATCAACGGGAAACCAAACCGATCTTCAAAAGCTTTGTGTCGTTGAGGCTCGACGCCTGCACCAATGGCAAAACGAACAACGTGGTCGCGCTCATGAGGATGGATCTCTTGACCCAGCAACATCGGCACAACAACTCCAAGGTAATGCACTACGGTGGCTTTAGACTCGTGCACCTCAGTCCACCAACGGGAGGGTTGGAAACGATCGGTCTGTATCTGGCAATTACCCATCAACATGGCGCAGTAAAAAGAAAAGATAGAGGAGTTAACGTGAAAGAGCGGCAAAGGGTTGTATATGCGCTCACAGGCCTCGTTAAATGTTGATAGTCCTCCTCGCGTTGCGTACCAAGCGCCTGCGTTAAGCTCATATCCATGAGAGAGAACGCACCCTTTGGGACGCCCCGTCGTGCCTGATGTGTACAAAATGCTGGCAGGCGTTGAGGCGTTGGGCTCAGTCGATATCGCACTGTGCTTTGGCGAGGGTAAGCGGTTGACGAATTGCTCTAAGATCGCGACTTGGGGCTTGTTGTGAACGGCTTGCTCTATGCCTTGGCGAAGCTGCGGCTCAAGGGAGCTCAGACAGACAACAAGGTCCACCTTCGCGTGATCAAGAACGTAGGCCAGCTCGCGCGCCCGGTGATCCGTATTCAGGGGCACACAGCACACACCAAGCGCGTTTAAGGCCAGTTTGTGTAAGATGTGTTCGGGTCGGTTCTCAAGTAATAGCGAAACGCGGTGACCCACCCCGTATCCAGCTGCTCTATATATTGAGCTCAACTCTGCAACCGCATTGGCCGCTTCGCTGTAACTTATCTCCCGCCCGCCCGCAGAGTAAGCACGCACCGGGTTGGGCGGCACTGCCAAAAAGGACTTATCCGAATACTTCTGGGCTGTGCGTAAAAAGGTCTCCCCTATGGTAGAGCCACCATCGACGTTAATCATACGGACTCCTCCTCTTTGCTTAATTTAATACAGAAGTCTAACCAGGATGAACTACAACCTTAACACGCCGTAACCTGGCTCAGAGAACGGAGCATTAAGCGAGGACACTATGGCCATACCCAATGCATTGCGGGTATCAATTGGGTCCAAAATGCCGTCATCCCACATTTGGGAAGTCGAATAGTACGCATCGCTTTCTGCCTCAAAGCTTGCCAACACAGGCTCACGAATCGCTGCAATCTCTTGGGCACTTAATTGATGTCCGTTGCGCTCAAGCTGGCGGATCTTGACATCCGCTAATGTGTTCGCCGCTTGCTCGGCCCCCATGACTGCAATTTGCGATTGCGGCCACATCCATAAAAAGCGTCCATCAAAGGCCCTGCCGCACATGCCGTAATTCCCCGCTCCAAAAGATCCACCGACAATCACTGTGAACTTGGGTACCGTACAGCCAACTTGGGTCATGATCATTTTGGCGCCGTCCTTGGTGATCCCTCGTTCCTCGTACTCACGGCCCACCATATAGCCAGTTATATTTTGTAAAAACACCAAGGGTGTACGGTCACGGTCGCATAAACGCATAAAGTGCGCCGCCTTAAGTGAACTGTCGTTAAAGAGCACACCGTTGTTGGCCAGTATGCCAACCTTGCAGCCCCAAATGCGCGCGTAGCCGCAAATCATAGTTGTCCCGTAATCGGGCTGATATTCATGAAAGTTACTGGCATCGACGACCCGCGCTATCACCTCTCGCATATCAAAACCGGTTTTCCAGTCCGTTGGAACAATCCCGTAAAGCTCTTTAGGATCGTAAAAAGGGGCCTGTGCTTGGACTCGGTCAATAGTTTGTTTAGCAATGGGGGAGGTGTTATAGAAAATATCACGAGCAATAGCCATCGCATGCGGCTCGTCATCCGCTGCGTAATCGCAGGTCCCCGAAACGGTCGTGTGCATCGCAGCGCCACCTAAATCCTCAGCCGAAACTATCTCTCCTGTTGCCGCTTTTACGAGTGGGGGCCCACCCAAAAAAACCCCTCCATTACCGCGAACAATGACACTGTAATCAGACAGTGCTGGTATGTAGGCACCCCCCGCAGTGCAGTGCCCCAGTACCACTGCAATTTGGGGTATACCCATTTTGGAGAGTGTGCATTGATTGCGGAAAATTCGACCCGCCGCGTGACGGTCTGGAAAGAGCTCGGATTGCAGGGGCAAGAACCCCCCCGCACTGTCACATAAGTGAATAACTGGCAAATGGTTTTCGATAGCAATATCTAAGGTGCGTACGATTTTCTTAACCGATAGCGGATACCACGCACCACCCTTGATGCTGGGATCATCCGCGTGGATGATGACCTCGCGCCCGTGAATTATGCCAATCCCTGAGACCTGACCCGCCCCGTGCACGTCCCCTGTATAAGCCTTATTCGCGACCAAGGTGCCGATCTCCAAAAAAGGCGTGCCCGGATCCAGTAAAAGATCTAAACGCTCGCGCACTGTAAGTTTTTTCTGCCGCCTTAAGCGCTCTATGTCCCGCTCTGGCCGCTCAAAGCGAGCTTTGTGCACCTTGTCTTTGAGTGCTTGTACTTTTTCAGTCATCGCATCGTAGTTCTTTTTATAGCTCGGCGATGAAGTGTCGATTTTGCTGACGATGCGGCTCATAAGGCGTCTCCGTTAGTGATCACGAGCGCCAAAATGTCGCTGCGTTGAAAGGTCTGACCAACTGCGAGTGGCAGCTCTTTAACTGATCCGTCCAACTCAGACGATATGGTCATCTGCATTTTCATGCTCTCAATGACTAAAAGCGCATCGCCCTTTTTAACTTGCTGACCCGCCGCAACAAGTAGCGCTACAACCACGCCGGGCATTGGCGCAAGGGATGCACCGCCCCCCCCGCCACCTGCGCTCGTGCCAGCGCGTGCGGCGCGTGTGGGGTCCACACGTTGGAGCCTAACACTGCGCCCACGCAATTGGACATAAATCGTGTCGCCGTGGGAAACCGCCAAGAGACGCTCAGTGCGACCGTTTTGTGTACAAATAAAGCCTGCTTGTGCGTGCTTTCGCACCTCAACGCAGACTCCGTCTACAAAAACCGCCTGGGCTCGGACCTGCACTTGGTGCTTTGCGTCGGGTGAGTCTGAAAACTGGAGTATGGTCATGTTGGGAATCAGTTGCGCCAAGCACCCATGGATGCATAAGGCTCGGGGATTAAGGTCATGGAGATATCAGGTGCAGCGCTGGCCGCTGCAGCAAGTACCATCTGTTGCTCAACAAGGGTTAAGGCCTCAGGGGTCAAGTCAGCTTTGTAGCGTTCCAAAAAACCGGTATCCGTGTCCCCGCTAGCAAAGGCAGTGTGGTGCAAGACACGGGACAAAAAGTCGTTATTTATAGTCACTCCCAGCATGGTCGTCTGAGCCAAGGCGCTTCGCATCCGAGAGATGGCTACAGCACGGTCAGCCCCGTGTACCACCAACTTAGCGAGCAAAGAGTCAAAATCGGCCGAAATAGGCGAACCCTGTGTCACGCCGCAGTCAAACCGAACGCCAGGCCCACTCGGTTCGCTAAGAAGCAGTACTTTGCCCGTATCAGGCACAAACCCCGCATCAGCGTCCTCAGCCAAAATCCGACATTCAATTGAGTGACCGCTGAACTGGACTTGGTGTTGCTCAAGCGGCAAATCCTTCCCTTCAGCAATAGTAATTTGTAATTCCACCAAATCTAAACCGGTAACCATTTCAGTGACTGGGTGCTCCACTTGCAGGCGTGTGTTCATTTCAAGAAAGAAGAACTCGCCCTCGGGCGATACGATAAACTCAACCGTTCCAGCGTTTTCGTATTTAGCTGCGCTCGCTAATTTGACGGCTGCCGCGCAGATTCGCTCCCGCAAATCACCTGGTAATTTGGGAGCGGGGGACTCTTCAATTAGTTTTTGAAACCGCCGCTGAATAGAGCACTCCCGCTCTCCCAGGTGAATCACCTTGCCATTTGAATCGCCAAAAACCTGCACCTCTATGTGGCGAGGCTGTACGACAAAACGCTCAGCAAAAAGTCGTCCATCACCAAAATAGCGAAGACTCTCGGCGCGTGCGACTTGGATGGCCTGAGAGAGTTCTTGCTCGTTGCGTGCAATCTGCATCCCTTTACCGCCCCCGCCTGCAGCTCCTTTGATGAGCAAAGGAAAGCCGGTCTCAAGTGCACGTTTCTCAAAAGTAGCTGGGTTATCTGCCTCATCAGCAGAGGGCGTGACGGGGACTCCCTGCGTCACAGCAAAGTGACGCGCACTAATCTTGTCCCCCATCAGCTCAATCACCTTGGCAGACGGGCCCACAAAAATAAGTCCTGCCTCCTCCACTGCTTTGGCAAAGGCCGCGTTTTCCGATAGGAAACCATAACCTGGATGAACTGCGTCACAACCCGTCTTAACAGCCGCAGCAACCATGGCCTCGATATTTAACCAAGCTGCAACAGCGGGCGTCCCAAAGACTTCAACAATTTCATCAGCTTGGGAAAGAGCAGGACCGTTTTGGTCCTGAGCGTGCATAGGTACAACGGTCGTGATACCCAGCCGTCTTGCGGTGCGCAAGATTCGAAGCGCGATTTCGGCTCGGTTGGCTATGAATAGTTTTTTGATTGTCTTTTTCATTATCTTGTCTTCCTACGGCGCGTTTTATCCAAGGATAAAGACGTCCCCGCACTCACTAACTTTTCAAGACGTTTGAGACGACGCTCAACGTCGTCGTTGCTGGACTTAAAGGTTGGTGCCACAGAGAGCTTTTCGCTGGGGGCGTCGGGCAAAATGCCACTCAACACCATTTTTGTAAAACGATCCGTCTCTAACTCTAAGTCCACACTATCCCGCCCAAACAGCACCCCCCACATTCGGTGCTCAAGACCTCCGTAGACGATGCCTCTGACCATTGCGCTGTCGGTGCCCTCAGGCAATTCGCCGTCCACCACTGCATCGCGCACTGTGCGCATTAAAAAATCCGTATACCGAACATGCAGCCCATGCAAAGCGGAGTTGAAATATTCGGGTCGAGTGCGCACCTCATGTAAAACCAGTCTTGAGAGTCCGGGATCTTCAACATAAACACGTAGGTGACGCCAAACCAAAAAGCGCATTCGACTGCGCAAGCCGTGTATGCGGTTAAAGTTCTCCTCCATCTCTTGGATCAGTGGCTCATACATGCCGCGCAAAACCTCGTTGAGCATGTCCCTTTTGGTCGGAAAGTATGAATAGAGCAAGCCCTCAACTACGCCAACTTTAGAGGCTATTTCGCTGACGGAGGCGCGCTCGAAACCCTTCTCCAAAAAGGTCTCGCGGGCAGCAGCTATTATTTCTGCGGCCCTGCGCATGCGCCTGGGTGTTTGTTTCCCAAAAGCGTGGGGCACAGGGGTCTGGGTCTCAGCGGGCGTTTTCATAACAAAGCCTTTTCAATTGATATGGGGATATTCACTTGCATGTCCAACAGCATCTGGGCCAGTGCTTTGCCCTGCGGGTCGTAGCGCAGCGAAGCAACACCGCCCCCGCCCAATGCGTTCTCAAGCGTGAAATTAAAGGCAAGGATTCCGGGTAATGAGTAACGGGAGACCTTTCCAAGCGTTACGTGAGAGAGGTAGCGCGCAACTCTCTCAACGGTCAGCTCTTGCTCCAACACCGCATACAACTCAGCGCTGCGAGCGATGATACCGATGTTGGCCATATCCCCTTTATCACCACTACGCCCGCAAGCAACGCTTAAAAGAGGGACGGATTGTGTTTGAACATTCGCCCTGGGCAGCTCGGGCCTGGGGATAGGAGCTGGATTGGAACTTGAAGCAGTTTCAAGTGCAGCTGAAGGATTGAAAATCTCTTCAAACTCTACCGACTCTCCTTGCACCCAAACACACGCTCTCACCTCACTTCGCTTGATTAGAAAGGAATACAGACGCACGACAGGTGAAGGCGTTGGGCGACCTGCAGCAAAACCCGTAATGCCCTGAGCCATGGAAGTAGCTGAGGGAGCAATCTCACGGGCTAAGAGCTCCAACGCTTCGCGTGAAGCGTGTTTAGCGGCTATTTTGAGAATGACCTCGCGGCTCTCAAGCGCTCGTGAGTGTGGACCATACGTGCCCTCACTGCCCAGCACTTCAATGCTAGTTTCACTGTAGTCCCCCCAGCCACGCTCACCCATAAGACGACGTGTACGCTCTAAAATCGAATCGCCAACTCGCTGAGCTTTTCTTACCGCGTCTTTGCCCCCTATCATCAAAGTCGTAAAAAGACGCCAACCATCAGCGTAGGTCGCGCTTACCTTGTAATGCGTAGGTGCAGGCTTGCCGCTTGCCCCACTTACACGAACCCGCTGTGGGCCGTCCTGAATTAAAGATATGTGTCTAAAGTCACAAACTACGTCGGGCAGTTGGTAGGCAGATGGGTCGCCAATCTCATAAATAATTTGCTCAGCAACGCTTTGTGGGATGATCAAGCCGCCCGTTTTATCGGGTTTCGTAATTACAAAGCTCTCCCCCGATGCCTCGCACTCGGCAATTGGGAGGCCCATATTGTCCCATCCGGGAACGCGCTCCCAGTCTGTAAATAGGCCCCCAGTAGCCTGTACGCCGCATTCAATGACGTGACCCGCCAGGCTACCCAAAGCCAGCTTGTCCCAGTCCGTCCATGACCACCCGAACTCATGCACCAAGGGCCCCAAAGTGACTGCGCTGTCTACCACTCGCCCGGTAATAACAATATCTGCTCCCGCTGCAAGGGCGGCAACAATTGGCTGAGCACCAAGATAGGCATTGACGCTTAAGAATTGAGGCGGCGCATCCTCACCAGTGAACATCTCACGCACGCCCTGAGCCCTAAATTCAGCCGCCTGCTCAGTGAGGTCATCCCCGCATACAACGGCTATTTTCAAGTCCACGCCTTGCGCGTGCAGTTCTTTGCTCAAGGCCTGCGCGCATGCTTTTGGGTTGACACCACCTGCGTTAGATACGACCTTGATGCCGCGCGCTTTTAACTCTGGCCCAAGCGAGGCGACAATTCGCACAAAATCAGGCGCATAACCTGCCTCAGGGGATTTTGCTCGTGCGCGCGCAAGAAGCGACATCGTAATCTCGGCTAAGAAATCAAACACCAGATAATCAATACCCCCGTGCTTCACGAGTTGCGCGGCGCCTGCCTCAGAGTCGCCCCAAAAGCCAGTTGCACACCCAATGCGAAGGGGCGTTGTTCGGTAAGGTGTGTTCGGTCTCATTTTGCTCTATGTCTTTACACTATATTTCTGCGTTAAATTTGTGCCCTGAATTTTTACTCTATGCGTTCTAAGGCCTTAGCGGCCGGGCCAAACAGGGGGGCGACGCTCGGCAAAGGCTTTCATGCCCTCTTTTGTGTCCTCGCTTTGAGACAGTATGGGCAAAATAGCCTGTGCCAAGTTAAGCGCATCCGAGAACGAGAGGTCTGAGACTGCAGATAAAGCCCGCCTGCCCATGCGCAGCGCAACCGGCGAGTTGGCTGCTAACTTATCCACCATAACTTTGACCGCTGCGTCCAGCCCTGCGAGGGGCACCACCTCATTGAGGATGTCAAATTCTTTGGCCTCAAGAGCTGTAAATCGGTGAGCAAAAAAACACATCTCTAGGAGACGACGACGCGGAATAACACGCATCAAAACGGGCAATATCATCATTGGGAAAACACCCACCCTTGCCTCAGTCGTACCGAACTTTGCTGTGTCAACTGCCACTGCAAAGTCGCAGGCACAGATCAATCCAAGCCCCCCCCCATAAGCATCCCCATTGACTCTTGCAATGATGGGCAAGTTACAGCGCTCCATAGTCCTGAATAACTCAGCAACCGGATTGTCAAAGCGTCCGGGCTCAAGCGCAAAAGGCGAGCCATCGGCTGTGGGTTTGAGTTTGCCGCCTGCACAAAAAGTCCTTTCTCCCGCACCGCTGAGGACTACGGCGCGCACCCCTTCAGTTGACTCTGCAAGGAGAAATGCAGAACTCAACTCTTGCATGACCACATCGGTCATGGTGTTGTGCTCAGAGGCACGGTTGATCGTGATGTGAAAGGCGTCCCCTTGGTGGGAAACTAGCAGCTGAGAGTATTCGTGAGACATATTTATTTCTTTAAGTGCCAAATAGTTTCAAAACAATGCTGGCGAATCACTTGCCGTCACTCAACGTAACAGGGGGCTGGTATTGAGGAAAACCGTTGAACGCAAAACTGCGCTCGCTTTGTTGGAGCTTCCAGGAGTGCCGCGCAGTGGGTACACCACCGTCTACTCGGATCACACTTCCAGTGATAAATCCTGCAGCCTCAGATAACAAATAAACGGCCGCTGAGGAGAGCTCGGCTTCGGTGCCAAAGCGTTGCAATGGGACCTTCGTGCGCAACCCGCGCAACAGTTCGCGGTAGTGCTCGTCATAGGTGTCTATCCCCGCAGAGGCAATCCACCCTGGCGCCACTGCGTTCACGCGCACTCCCGCATAACCCCACTCACAAGCCGCGGTCTCCGTCAAGGTCAGTACACCACCACGGGCTGCGCCGGAGTGCCCCATCCCAGGTAAACCACCCCAGATGTCAGCCAGCATGTTGACAATACTCCCCCCGTTGTCCTGCATCCACTGAACAAAACATTCACGTGAAAAAAGAAAAGTCCCGTGCAGGTTGTTTCGCACCACGGCATCCCAGCCCTTATAAGTGATGTCTCGCAACTTGGCCGGGTATTGTCCACCCGCACAATTAAAAAGCCCATCAACTCGACCGTGCTTTTGCAAAATATCAGCAACGCAAGATTTAACCTGGCCCTCGTCCCTGATGTCACACACATGGATACTAAGGTCGCGCTCACGCTCTGGGTAAATGCTTGATATCTCTTTGGCCACCGATTCAAGCTTTGCGCTTTGACGCCCGACAAGGGCCACGTGTGCGCCCAAACTGGCCAACTCATGCGCGGCGCACCTTCCAAGACCACTCCCACCCCCAGTCACGATAACGGTCTTGCCCTCAAAGAGGCCAGCTCTAAATGCAGATCTATAACGCGTTTTGCTGCTCGGTCCGTCAGGACCCGTCTGCGCACTTGGGGGTTCGGGAGTGTGGAGTGTCATGGTGTACGGGCGCAGAGCGTCTAATCAATAAGCGACGAAATCAGTCAACGACTTCACTGTTCCGGATTCAGGATCCGTTTGAAACAGTTTGATTGGCAAAACAGCCTGAGCCTTCGGATTGTCAAAGGACACCGGACCGCTTAACCCGCCGGTTGAGAAGTTGTGCAGCTTATTGAGCTCACTCACCACACAGACCCGGGTCACGTTCGTACCGCAACGACGAATACCCTCGGCAAAGACCATCGTGCCAACATAGCCACTCACCGTGTAGCGGTTAAAGTTGGCGTAGTCATCTGCACTCAAGAACTTTTTGGCCTTCTCCATCAACGCTTGGCCAGCAGGGTCGTAGTTGGATGCGTAGTAGTCAGGGATCAAGTACTTGTAACCAGACGGAGCGGCAAGCTTTACTGCTGCGGGAAGCTGGCCCGCCCACAACGAGCCCAATGTGACGTCCATATCCAGGCGTCTAAATTCGGACATGATGGATGCAGACTCAGTTGTGAGCGTGCCCAGATAAACCGCGTTGGCCCCTTTATCTTTAAGGCTTAACACTTCGGCTGAGAAGTCTTTGGCGCCGCGTTTAAAGGATATTTCGGCCACGCTATTCAGCCCGTATTGCTTGACCGCCTTTAAGTAGCCTGCGAGCAATGCTTTACCAAAATCATCGTCCTGATAAAGAATGGCGTATTTGCCGTCTTTTTTGTTCATCTTCTCCACCATATAACGAATGGGCACATAGCCCGCGTAATCGTAATCAGGGCCAATCATGAACACGGTTGGGCGGCGCGGACTCACCACGGCGGGGTTGGGAGCCATGTGAACCATGGTTGGAATTTTGGCCTCCTCAATGGTGGGCAACATTGCAACCATGTGCGAACTACCGGTGGTACCCGTAAGCCCAAACACCTGGTCGGAGTCAATTAACTTTTTCACGGCAGATACAGAGCGGGCGGGTACGTACCCGTCGTCTTCGTAAATCGCTCGCAATTTACGCCCATTGATTCCACCCCCTGCGTTGATCTCAGCGATGGCCAGCTTGGAGCCTGCTGCGCCGGCCTTGCCAATCAAAGATGCGGGTCCAGACATGGGCTGAACTTCGCCGATCAATATTTCTGTT
>Ga0164297_10001100_pt1 | contig 29806 bp, 32 predicted proteins | sample GEODES058metaG_FD_113539 | JGI IMG/M metagenome (GOLD analysis project Ga0164297, IMG submission 113539) | Dystrophic lake water microbial communities from Trout Bog Lake, Wisconsin, USA - GEODES058 metaG | ecosystem: Environmental > Aquatic > Freshwater > Lake | place: USA: Trout Bog Lake... | reverse complement strand
ATTGCCTCCTTGATCTACATAGCGAGCCGTATTATTGAAAACACGTAACATTGGTACAATTCCATTAGATGTACCATTTGTTCCTTGAATATGACTTCCCTTTGCTCGTATGTTATGGATATGTAGACCAATACCACCCGCCCATTTAGAAATGTGTGCGCAATCCTTGAGTGTATTGAAAATACCGTCAATACTATCATCTTCCATTGCGACTAAATAACAAGAACTCATTTGGGGACGAGGCGTACCAGCATTAAATAAAGTTGGTGTAGCATGAGTAAAATATTTTTGAGACATCAAATCATATGTTTCCTTAATTAACTGTAAACATATATCATTATCGCCATTTAGTTCATACCCATGTAGACAAACTGCAACACGCATCCACATATGTTGCGGTCTTTCGACTATTTTATCTCCATTTCTGAATAAATATGCTCGCTCTAATGTTTTAAATCCAAAGTAATCAATCAAGTAATCCCTATCAGAAACGATCATATCATCTAATTTCTTTCCATATTTACTAACAAATTTATAAAAAGTATCAGATAATAGCGGGTTGGGATTACCATGTACATCAATAAAATTGTATAATTGACACATAACATTGTAGAATGATGGATCAGTATTCTTCTGATGATTTGAAATAACAATTCTTGATGCGAGTGTACCATAATCAGGATGTAAGGTAGATAATGCAGCACATTGTTCCGCAGCCAATTCATCTATTTTTGTTGTGGATATCTTATCATATAACTGATCAATTACTTTCATAACTAATTGTTGATAATTGATATTAATAGATGCTTCCTGGCCCAATTTCTTTATTCTATTCAAGATTTTGTCAAATGCAATTTCTTCTAATTCACCACTCCTTTTTAAAACACGCATAACAGTTGTCTCCATCTTATTATATGTAAATATGTTAGTTTGATTTTAAGTCAATTTATAAAAAGTATATTTTTATATTTTATATTTTATAAATCTATATTATATAATGAACAAGACTTTACTACAAAGTATTATATTTTTATTATTAGTATTAGGATTAGGTCTATATTTAGCCCCTTTTATTCCTAAACTAGAAGGGTTTCGCGATTATGTAAAAATACCATTGGAAGGAAAATATCCGACATCTGTTGATCAAGCCATTTTAAATGACTATCCTCAAATCGGAAAGAATTTAACATCAACAGATAATTATAATGATATCTGGTGGTATTATCCTATTTTTCCTGCTGGCTCTTACAAGCAATTAACTAACAATTTAAAATATTGGCGCAACCCTGATGAAGGTACATGCATACGTGCTGACTTTTGTGGAGCTGTTTATCATAAAAAAAACTTGAATAAAACCAATGAAGTATATCCTCTACCTCCTGCTCAAGAAGGACCCGGCGCACGAGTAGGCTATTTTAGGACTGAACCAAACATGTTATATTATTCTATTCCTACTAATGAAAATATATTATACTAGATTATATTATTACTACTATATTTGTATTTATACTTCATCTATTTTTACAACAGTAATTTTACCACTTTCTTTATTAAATTTTAAAAGACAACCTGTAGTACCTGCGTTTGTATTAACATTTCCCTCCGAAAAAGTTCGGGGTCTTCGATTGGGTGCCCTGTGTTCATAACCGCTCACTCTCTCTTTTTCTATTATATTCCACAATTCCTCCAATTCCTGTATATTGTTTTGAAACCACTGTTTATTTCTTACAACCAAAACACAACTCATGCATTCTAGTTTCCAGTATATGATTTTCATAAATGTATAATTATATGGTTCTGATTGATAACAATTGATTGTGTCTTCTTCCCATTTATCAATATCAGATGGATGAATGTAATCCAGAGGTTTATACTTATAAACAGGTTTACCTTCTTTACCATGAAAATAAATGATCTCACCCTTCATTTTATCGTCTTTTGATAGACAAACGTTTGTAAATTCGTTTCCTTCATCATCTTCATGATCTAATTCATTGCAGTCAGCATTAAATGCATGTCTATCCGGATATTCTATGAACTTAGTCTCTAAGAAATCGCATTCATCTAATTCACATACCTCCATTTGCATCTGCATTTGTATCCAATACTCCTTTTTTGGAATTCCATCAATTTCACGATTAACTATGTTTTTTATCTCTAACATTCGACCATATCTCGACGACGATGGATCCACGTTGATGCCGTCTGGGGATGCGCCTACAAACAAGTAGGTGTCATGTTGGATACAACCGAAATCTTCTACCTTCGTATTGTAGGTGAATTCATAAATTAGCACAGATAATGGTTCATATTTTTGTCCCCAGTGTAACGTGCTATGTGTATTGACCATTACAATCTCTTTAATATCTTCGTTACCTTCATATAAAGACGTATTTAATGGTTGACATTTTTCGTAAATTAGCTGATTTTTAGTGCTTTGATTTTCGAAAGCCTTGTATGCATTTGATGCTGTTATTAAATTATGGCGAAATTCATACCACTCTTTTGTTCGCTGTGTTGGCTGAGGTTTGTTACGCAAAATATCCAACTGTTGTTTGATATAACTCTTATTGGGTGGGTTAAGTATAATAGTATCTGGATATGATCGTGGAGGCATATTATGCCTAAAAAAATCGCTTTTTGCTTGTTCGATAATTTCGTCCATTTCCTCTTCTGCTTCTTCATTATAGAAGACATCGTAATCAAAATGGGATTGCATTAATTCTTTAATATTATCGTCAAATATATCATCAAAATCCGGTTCTGAAATAATCTTTGGATTATCCTTTATAAATTCATCCATTAAATGAATACAAGTTTGGTACAATTCAAACGATTCTTCATCATTAAAGAATTTAGGGTTTTCTTCGGGTATGATTTGATCAGTTACATCAATAAGTGTTTCTGTCATAAGGTCAGGTATTTTTGTAGCCATATCTAATAATAATATAATGGATTGTTTTTATATTATTACTTAAGAATTATTGTTAGTTTAGTCATCTGAGTCGGAATTAATATCCGCCTCTTTAATATTTTTAGCTGTACCTACCTTTTTCTTTGGAGTTAATCCACGTAGTGTAGAAACACGCTTATCCAGATTTTTCAAAGTAAAATGATTATTCGGCTTATTGTAATGTAGTGCAGGTATGTCTTTTATTTCACCGGTTTCCTTATTATAAGTGACATCTTTAACCCTTTGTAATTTTTTTCTATCCAAACAATCCTTAAAAAAGGCAATTAGGCTGTTATATTCTTCGTCAGATAATTTGTTTTCTACTTTGTATGCATCTGCAAACACCATTAACTTTTTAATTTTTGCTGTTTTATCTAATTTTGACCATGGTTCACTTGCATTATTTATTTTTTCATTTTCTAGAAACTTGTCCAAATTAACCAAGTCAGTAGAAGATTTAGTTTCTGGCCATGTAACACCATTTAATATCATGGTTTTGTATTTTAGTGTTTTTAATTCATTACAATCACTTTGTAAAGGTTCTGTGTTAGTATTCATTTATACTATATATTGTCAAATAGAGTTTAACTCAGTTTTTTATAATATTTTATAATAAAAATAATATAAAAAATAGGGCATTACTATTAGTTAACACATTTTTGTCAATAATAATAATAATAATAATAATAATAATAATAATAATAAAGATAATTGTATATAAAAGATATCTAATAAATGGATAACAATATAAAAAAAGTACATATTTTAGATGAAACACATAATAAACATACAAAAAAAATTAATTATGAAAAAGAGAAAAAAATGCGCGTAGAAACAAAAACATGGGGATTAACCGAGGAAGAATTAAGTCATGGAATGCAGCTACAGATATTAAATGAAATCGATATTATTAATAAAGATAAAACCAAATATTCATCCATGATTATTAGTCATATTAAAGACAAAATTTGCGGTTACAAACAGCAAGACATCCTTAAAAAGAAATTAGATGAAGATAACTTGGTTACGTTTACAACTGTTATTGAATTATTAAAAAATTGCAACATGAAATGTCATTATTGTTCACAGGACATTTACATATTATATGAAAGAGTAAGAGAAATGAAGCAGTGGTCGTTGGATAGAATTAATAATGATATTGGTCACAATATTGGCAACCTAGTGGTTGCTTGTTTAGAGTGTAACTTAAAACGAAGGAGAACTAACAAGGATGCATTTATGTTTACAAAGAATTTGGTAATTACACGCGAAGGATTATAAGTTTTATAAGTTTATAAATTCATTATTTAAAAATTGTTTATAATAATGAATTATTGGAAGTGGAGCAAGGGTGAACCTTACTATAAAAGTGCCAGACCAGAAGTAAATAAATCACAAGATACCGATATTAGCCAAGCCATAAGTTATGATACACAGAAAAATGCAATCAATCAATCTTTAGCAGATGACACCTTTTTAAACTTAGATGGAGAAATGATTGATATTACAAATTCCATGTTTTCTAGAAATCAAAATGCACATGGTACTAGACGTGAGGACCTTGATGTGAAAATGGCTGATCGTGAAATGGTATCGCAAAGAGGCGTAAATCCTTTTTTACAAACCAGTTACGTAAACGACATAGTAACACGTGATATGTTTTTAAAACCGATTAATACCACACAAGGTCGGACAAAAAATACAAATTCGGATACAAATGGAAATAGTATATCTGAGTAAATCTATTTAGATGCTTTTAACACACATGGTATGTAAAAGTCGATTTGCTAAATAAGCCAAAAATGTATTAAAAATGGCTAAAAATGAATTCAAAATAAACATCATATTTATTTTATTGGAATGCATAATCATAAAATAGGCAACCGATATTACACTGAAAATAAAAAGAAAACCAAAAATAATCGACAAAATATAGAAATAAACACAATACTCGCGTGGTAAAGGACCAAAATAATTATTTAGAAAATCACTCATTATATAATATTGTTATAGATTTTAAATTTCGTAAAATCGAAAATTTTATTTTCAAATAAAACTACTTAAATAGTTTTTTGAAAACTTAAATAATGAATAATACAATTTATACTACGCAAAATGATTTGTTATTGAAAAACTTGATGCATTTTTATAGTACAAATGATGAATATGGTTCTTATAATCCTGACAACAATTTAGATAAAATGTTGAAGATTATTACTGGCGAATCCAAGATTTCCTTGCGAATTGTTGATTGGTTTGCGACCAATTATGCAAAGAAATATTATACACTTTATGTCATTGAGCAAACCCATGATAATGTTCAGCGTCGGTTCAAAGTATATGATGATTATAAGCTCAAATTGAAAGCTTACAGCAAACGTCGTTTTGATCCGTTCTGCCGCTGGGAACGCATCAGCATTCCTTACACTTCTGGAAAATTTATTGAGACCACAATTGGCCAATTGAATTTCTTCAAATGGGCTCTAGAAAATCAGGTGATTAAATATATTGAGACCAATTATGATGTCATTGAGAAGGACATGAATGCACGCAATAGTACATCCAAGCGAAAGGAACAAGTGGTTGACAATTCGAAGACGAGAAAGAAGCGAGAGGAGCTATCGATTTCGGCTACTAAGAGCATTAAAAAAGAAAAGGTGGAAATTGTCGTGCAATTTAATTGATCACTTTTGTTTGCTTTTGTTTTTAAAAGTAAAAGCAATTATAAATAAAATAATATAAAGACAATACCTATATATTATTTATAAGATGGAGCCATTAAACATCGTTGAACTTATCGAGACAAATCCTATAACCAAGTTATCAGGTGAATATAATAACAAATTAATCGTAAAAATTAAGAATGCATTTGGTGAATTTGAACAACAGTTATTTTTATCAAGTTTTTACTGCTACCTAAATTATCATCCAACAAATGATTTTGTTATTGATTTAGATCAAGTTTGGAAGTGGATGGGATTTTCACAAAAAGTAAATGCTAAAACACTTTTGGAAAAACAATTTATTATTAATAAAGATTATATTAAACCGCTTTTGTTGCAACAAAAGCAAGATTTAAAACATGGTGGTCATAATAAAGAAAAAATAATGTTAAATGTAAAAACATTTAAGTCTATGTGTCTTAAAGCTGGAACTAAAAAAGCTGATGAAATACATGATTATTATTTAAAGATGGAAGAAATTATTCAAGATGTTTTAAATGAAGAAAGTATGGAATTGAAAAAACAATTAGAACAACAGAAACAAATACTTGATCAACAATCATTAACATTAGAACAACAAAAACAATCATCTGAAAAAGAAAAGGAATTGTTAGTAGAAAAAACACTAATTGAACAGTTTCCATTGAATACGCAATGCATTTATTATGGAAAGATCGATAACAAAAGCATGGGCCAACCTCCGCGAATTCATAATGAAACACTAATAAAATTTGGTCAGAGTAATAATTTGGCTGAGCGTATTAAATGTCATAAAAAGAATTTTTTGAATTTCCGGCTAGTCGCAGCATTTAAAGTAAAAAATAAGATTGAGATTGAGAATGCTATTAAAAAACATCCACAACTAAAAAAACAAATGCGAATTTTAACGGTTGAAAATCCGGATTATAAAGATGAAAATTATAGAGAAATTCTGGCACTGGATGATGATCAATTTACATTGGACAAAATTGATGGATATATTCGAGAAATTATTAAACAAAATGAATATAATGTAGAAAATTATAATCGATTAGTAGAAAAAAATAATCAATTAGAGGAGACTATTCGTCAACTTGAAACTAATATGAAAGAAAAAGACATAAAATTGGAAAAAATTACAAACGAACTGCAAAATTTTAAACCTGATATAACAACTGATGCACAAAAAAAAATAGCTAGTCAATTTGCTATTTGCAAATATGGATATTTTTTATATGCATTCGAAATCGAGCCAATGCGGTTTAAATGTTCGATTGTTAGGCAAAAAGATTATGAATATGTAAATAACAATTTATCTGAATTACATCCTCAAGGAGAAATGAAATATTTTACAAAAGTTACATATCCCTTTTCCGAAAAAATAATGATTTTTTTACTAAAACAAAACTTTACAAGTATTGGAACTAACATGTTTCAAGGTAGTTATGAAAATGTTAAAAAGATTTTAGATAATACAGTTAAGCTTGAATATTTGTTAGTTGAAAAGGGTGATAACTTGGATGATTTGTCTAATATTTTAGAAGGAAATAGTCAACAAAATAATATTAATGATTGTCACGAAGATCCAGAAGAACCCAAAGTTAAAAAATCCAAACGATCTATCGATCAAATAAATAAAGATACTGGTGAAGTTATAAATACATATGAAAGTATTGAAGCAGCTGGAAGATCATTAGGATTAACCACAGGGACAGCAGTAGGAATTGCCCTCAGAGAAAAAAGAGTTTGTAGGGGGTTCTTATGGAGATATTCAGGTATTTCAAAAGAAGAACAATATGCAGAACAACCCGTAATAAAAGTTGCATGTTCTACTGGAGAAAAAATACATTTCAAAACTATTGCCGATGCAGCAAAAGATGCAGCTATTAGTCCACCTGCATTACGCCAGCGAATTCTTACAAAAGTTCATACTAATGGGTTTCATTGGATATTTGATAAAAATGCAACACATTATATATAATTTATTTTTAAATCTAAACACTTAAAAATAAATTATAACATTTATTATACATAATTTATGGGCAATGCACAATCGATGAAAAAAATCAATTTTGAAGATATGCAAACCGTGATAAAAAATCCAGAAATCTATTTAATTATTAATACACTTCCTCCTTTAGATCAAGCTTGTCTGATAGTGAATACTACTTTGGCTTCGGATGAAGAAACATTGATTAATCGTTATTTAAAGGAAAATAAAAATATAAGGATAATTATTTACGGTAAAAACTGCAATGATGAAACCGTACACAAAAAATATCAACAGCTTTTATCATTAGGATTTTATCAAATATATGTTTACAATGGAGGTTTATTTGAATGGCTACTTTTACAAGATATTTATGGAAAAGAGTTGTTTCCTACAACAAAAAAAGAATTAGATTTGTTGAAATTTAAACCAAATCAGATGTTAAATATCGCACTGTTAGAATATTAATGAGTAATAATAATGAATAACGAGTATATGTAAATTTATTATATACTATATTATATATAATGAACTTGATTTTCTGGTTTGCAGCATGTTTTTTTATGAGTAACATGTTGCTATCGAGTGCCGATAGTGAGTGCTACAAGGTTGCTACAAATACTTATAAACAAAAAGATACATTACGACTTGTACAGTACAATGTAGAATGGCTTTTTATTGACTATTATGCTCCTATGGATTGCCCTGGAAATGGTTGCACTTGGAAAAATGATTTTGATGCACAAACTCATTTATCTTACGTAGCACAAGTAGTAAATGATTTGAAACCAGATATAATTAATTTTTGCGAGGTAGAAGGATGTGATGAGCTGCAACTGCTAAACCAACAATTGAACCCACAATTGGTTTTAACCCCTTACCTTAAAAAAGGCACAGACACAGGAACGGGTCAAAATGTGGGGTTCTTGTCAAATATATTACCATTGGTTGATCTTTATAGAAGCGAGGAAAAGGTGGAATATCCTATATCCGGGTCAAAATGTGGAAACACGACTTCAAAGGGAAGCACCGGTGTATCAAAACATTATATCACAGAGTTTTTATTAGGTAGCAGTCATCTTGCATTTATAGGCGCTCATTTATTAGCTATTCCGACAGATCCATCTAGATGCGTACAAAGAGAGGCTCAAGCCCAAGTTTTACAGAATGTGGTTGTTAGTTATATTTCAAAAGGTTATGAGATTGTTTTGTTGGGCGATTTTAATGATTATGATGCGGAGATTAAGGATGTAAATTCTAATCAGCCAACTTCACGCGTATTAGATATTTTGAAAGGTTTAGATGGATCAAAAAAGGGATCTTATAATTTAACAAATATTGCCTATCGTATAAATCAAGAGCAACGATTTTCAGATTGGTGGGATTCTGATAATAATTGCGCTACAAGCTCAAAAACAGATTATTCGATGATAGATCATATATTGGTTACGCCAAATATAGATGCAAAAATAGTTAGCGCATATATTTATCATGGTTATTCGGAATATTGTGGTAAATGGAACTCGGATCATTACCCAGTAGTGGTTGATTTTCACTTTTGAAAATGTATGTTTGGCTCTCCGCTTTTCGTTTCACTTATCGCTTATGACCTTTTCAAAGGCGGAAGGTGGAACTAGATATAATCACAAATAATTGCAACTAACTCACTAGAATTTTTGGCTCTCCGCTTTTCGTTTCACTTATCGCTTTGGCTCCACCTTTTTCAAAGGTGGAAGGTAGAACTAGATATAATCACAAATAATTGCAACTAACTCATTAGATTGATTTCTAATAATTTGAAATGGTTTTCCACAGCCATATATCATGTCTTTCTCAATATAAAAATCGCATAATTCTTTTATAGAATGTGGATCTATTTGTTGACCGTTGCTTTTCATAGTACCATGACGAAAAATACGGCAATTAAGTTTTTCAATAAGAACAGGTATTTTGCAATGAGGACACTCTACTATAATATCTGAAAGAATTTCTTGATCTTGATCATGAACCATAATTATAAATATAAAAAATTGATTTTATATTTATTTGGTAAACAATTTATATACTGACCTTGTTATTTATTAAATATTTTAATTTTAAAACAACTTAAAACCCTTTAAGTTCATTTATAAATGAATAAATAGATGCGTTCCAACCAATCATCCAATTTTTTTTTATTTTTAAAAATATCCACATTTCCATCTAAAACTAGAAGTTTTGTTTTTATACCATTATTCTGATCTAGAAATGCTTCATGATACTCGTGACATGACTGTAAATAGTCCAACGGAATTACCTCTTCTCCTTCTCGCGCCCTCAAATGTATACGATCATAACAAATTTTTGGATCTGTTTTCACATATACTGTGTTCATAATTGGGAAATCTTTTGCAAATTCATCAAACCATGTTAAATAAATCTGATAGCATACATCTTCTATATTGCCTTGATCATATAACATCTTTGCAAATACATATTTATCTGTGAATAAACTACGTTCTGTAATAATAATAAAGTGTTTGTCGGGCTCTTCTTCCACACTTTTTACCATATCCCTTAAAATTTTTAATCTTGATATATACGCCATCATCTGAAAAGGGAAAGCATATTTTTGCTGATCTGCATAGAATTTTTTTAACATTGTGTTTCCTTCCTCATCTTTTATTTTTTCCCATGCAGAAACAGGCTCGTCCAAAAACAATACTGTGTAATGATTGTCATAATAGTCTCTTAATTGTTTTAGAAGGGTACTTTTTCCCGATCCAATATTTCCCTCAATAGACAAAAGTGTATAATTCTTTACCATCTTCTTGATATGTATACTATGTATATAACTCTTTTTAGATCGATTTTTTAAATTTCAATTTTAAAATAAAATTGATTTATAAAACATATATAAAGACTACAATACAACATACTAGTATACAACCAATCATGGATCTTAAACAAAGAAAGCTTACCAAATCGGAATGGGAGTCTATTGAATTACCCGTTTCCGAAATCGATATATTGCAATTGATAACCAAAGGGTTCTCGAATGTACAAATCAAAGTAAACAATACAAATTCTATCTTTACTTTTCTAAAGATAGAATACAGCCCTCAAATTGAAGAATTCCTATATGTAAAATTCTTTGCTGAAAAGGTAAGAGAAATTGTACAGAAACATAAATTTGATTTTATTCAATTTACAGCTGATCCTTTGTTAAAAAAAACAAAATCTGTTGACGCTGCAACAAAACCATCCAATTCACAATCAAAAAAAATATGTTATATTAATGCATCTACTATTGTACGCTTAAAAAGTGGCGATCAAATTCGGGTTTCACGGTTAGATACAGAGAGCATTGATCCATCTAGCACTACAATTTACGAATTCGTTTTGTTTGACAATTTGGAAAAAATGGTTGCCTTTAAACAAGAAGGCAATAAACAATGGATGCGTTATTATTATACACTTAATAAATTACTACAAAATTCAGTAGACAAAGTTAATCGATTTATCAAGGACATTGTCGCTGCTTTCATTGAGAATTTTGAACAGGATGTTGATTTACTACATATTCTAGGCAATTCATCCGACTATATCGAAAAAAATAGTGCGCTTCTGAAATTTAGTGACTTGACATTATACGAACATCAAAAAGAAATTTATACTGCTGTTCGGTCTACTAAACCCAAACTCATTTTGTATATTGCTCCTACTGGTACTGGAAAAACACTGACACCTCTTGGTCTATCAGAAAAATATAAAATTATATTTGTTTGTGCAGCTAGACACGTTGGGCTTGCATTAGCTAGATCAGCTATTTCAATTAACAAACGCATTGCATTTGCATTTGGTTGTTCAGCTGCGGAAGATGTGCGTCTACATTATTTCTCAGCTAAAGAATATACTAGAGATAGACGCAGCGGACAAATTAGAAAAGTGGACAATACTGTCGGCGATAAAGTAGAAATTATTATTTGTGATATTCGATCTTATATTGCCTCCATGTACTATATGCTTGCCTTTAACGACGCATCTGATATTATTACCTATTGGGATGAACCCACTATTACACTTGATTATGAAAATCATGACCTACACAAAGTTATTAAACGCAACTGGAAAGAAAATATTATTCCAAATGTGGTTTTATCGTCGGCGACTTTACCAAAAATGCATGAATTGACACATACAATTACCGATTTCCAGCAAAAATTTCCTGATGCTATTATTAATAATATTGTTAGTCATGACTGCCGCAAAACTATTCCTCTAATCAATAATAATGGTTACGTTGTAATGCCTCACTATTTATACGAAGACTACAAACAAATTTTAGAAGTTGTTAGTCATTGTGAAGACAACTTAACATTGTTGCGCTATTTTGATTTGCAAGAAGCATCCGACTTTATTTATTATGTTGAAACAAATAATTTCAATAAGGGATCTTCCAAGTTTGACAGAAATTTTGCATCGATTAACGATATCGATATGAAAACAATCAAATTATACTATCTCAAGGTTCTAAAAAATATTGTACCTGCCTCTTGGTTGAATATATTCCATCATTTCAAGATTTCCAGATCTAAACGCATCTCTGCAAATAACACTATTGATGCCAAAGGCGTTGCGATTAGCAGAACAGTGAGCTATCCAACTATGTCGAATGCCAAATTAGGCACACCAATTTCCCGAGTAAAAAGTGTTGAGGTTGTTTCCAATAGCAATGATGCAAATACAAATACAAATGCAGATATAGATCCACCTGGAAGTTCGGGGGTTTTCATTACTACAAAAGACGCATATACATTAACAGACGGTCCTACTATCTTTCTAGCGAATGATTTGCAGAAAATCGCAAAGTTTTGCATTCAACAAGCAAATATACCTGCTTTAGTAATGAAGGACATCATGGAGAAAATTGAATATAACAATCAATTAAACCAAAGAATAGATGAATTAGAAAAAGATTTAGAATTCGAGGAGACTAGATTGACTGCTAAAATGGCGTCTGGCAGCGCTGATAATTCCAAGGAAGCTAAGAAGCTGCAAGGCAAAAAAGATAAAAAAGGCAAATCGAAAATCGCCAATAAAATCATTGACAAATCAGAGGATAAAAATATTGTTAAAATGAAGGACGAAATTAATACTCTTAAAAGCATGGCAAAACATGCAACACTTGACGATATGTTTGTTCCTAATAAACTAACACATTTGAGCAAATGGGCTGCCGGTCTTAATACAAGCAAATCGTTTACAAGCGACATTGAAGAGGAGACCATTGTCAAAATTATGTTATTGAAAGATGTAGATGATAGTTGGAAAATTCTATTATTACTCGGGATTGGGGTATTCACTGAGCATAAAAGTATTGCTTATACTGAGATAATGAAAAAGTTGGCTGACAGACAAAAATTGTATTTGATTATTGCTGACAGCGATTACATTTACGGTACAAATTATCAGTTTTGTCACGGCTATTTAAGCAAAGATCTTGGACTAACTCAAGAGAAAATTATTCAAGCACTTGGACGTATTGGACGCAATAATATCCAACAGGAATATAGTGCTCGATTTAGAGATGACAGTCAAGTGACCATGTTATTTACTAAATTTGCATTTGAAGACAAACCTGAAGTCATTAACATGAACCAGTTATTCAATTGCAAAAATGTGAAATGGAATGGACAAGAATATGAAGAACTGCCTGATGAATATGATTTGGAACCAGAGTTTCCAGATCAATCAGATGAAGAAGATGAGGAGGAAGAGGAAGCATAATTGTTATAACTGTGCAATTAAATAGTATTTGATTTTGTAATTTCATAAATAATTATTTTTATTTATGAAACCTAATTTTATTTTATTAGCGTAATCGTAAAACTAAATGAAGAGTTGCCTCTTTCTGCACGTTATAATCGTCTAACGTTCTACCATCTTCCAATTGCTTACCAGCAAAGATTAAGCGTTGTTGATCAGGAGGAATTCCCTCCTTCTCTTGAATTTTATTTTTGACATTTTCAATCGTGTCTCCCGCTTCTACTTCAATTGTAATCGTTTTTCCTGTGAGGGTTTTAATAAAGATATTCATAATTATATATTACATTAATTATATGTTTTTAAATTGTTTTACAATGTAGATTTTCAAATTTTTATAACACCATAAAAAATTGAAAATAATATTATATATAAACTACATAAACAATATATGCTTACAGATTTATCGCTTAGACAAATGAATTCTTTACCTATAATTCCTAAATTAGATTTTTCAAAAATCGTTTTACCTAAGCAATACTATGAAGAGATAGGATTACCAAACAAGCCATTCTATCTTATGCCGTTTACTTTAGAATTTCCAATAACTGATTTACAAGAAATAATTACTACGATACATGATTTTACAAATAGCAACGAGGAATTACGCAGTACGTTTGATACAAGAAGAAAAAGTTGGACAATTGAATATGGTAATGATCCAATGGTGCGAATAATGAATGCAATCAATTTACCAATTGAAAATAAAGAAATACAAAAACGTATGATTAAAACTCAACAGTGGCTTGTGTTTTTTGCAATGCGACAAGAAGAAGAAAAAAGGAAGAAACCACTATTAGTCGACAGCGACGATGATAGTGCAGATGAACTCCATCTAAAATGGACCAAGTTTATAATTAACCTGTACTATAATGAAGATAAAAATACGGTAATTGTAGAGTTTCATTGTCCTTTCCGAGAAACGGATGATGAAAGTTACCATAGTTTTAGGCGAGAGTTTTCATCTATTTTAGAAAGCAAGTTTCAAAAAAAATAAAGGTAATATATTATTGATATGAGTGAAGAAAATATAGAACAAACTAACAAATTAGACAAAATCGATAAAATCGATAAAACCGGTGATGATGTTAATGCACTTAGTGATAATAAAGTCGGAGTAGAGATTGAACCAGATGTCAAATCAAACAACGTTCATTTGCAATTATGTTCCTGTTCAATTGTTTTAAATTGTTTTACACATTCTAATGGCAAATCATCTAACAAATCTAACAAATCTGAATAATTATAATTTTTTGTCATTATAACATCTATATTTTATAGAAAAAATTGAAAACTTTTTTATTTTTACATGCAACAATATAAAAACAAGTGCTAATTATTTAAAATGACCTATCGTTCCAAATCGATTAGTTGGCTGCTACATGCCTTGAAAATTGTGCTAGGCGACGAAAGCATTCGCCGTTATATTATAATAAAATATAATCATGGACTAGAAAACCAAGCAAAAAAATGCATCCGTACGTTCAATGCGTTCGTGCAAAAAGGTAAGACGCGTGAAGACAAAGCCCAAACAATTGTTAACTTTTGTGATGAAATGAAAAAGAGAACAGGCACATTTGTGTTTACAGCGACCAATATTCAACGCGATCCTTTGGATATGGAAACGCACTTTCAAAGTTACATTGTAAATAACATTTTAAAAAAGATCTTCATTGTGGACCCTGCATTCGATAAAACAAAAGAAGGCAAAGCAGGCATATATATGGCCGAAGTTTCGACCGAGGTTGTAATACCGTTTTTTGAAAAACATGGCTACCAATCACACTTTATTGATTTGAGCAGTCCTGCACAAGTTTGTGATGGAGATGTGTTTTGTCAGTCTTGGTCCTTACTCATTTTACTAAATAAACTCAGAAACAATGAATTTCTACACGACTATAGCTTTGAAATTCCAGGCGCGCAAATTGATAAATATGATATGCTGCTGCAGTTTTATCAGCAGATATTTACGGACTTGCCTGAATTGGGAGACAATTTACGTACAGAATATGAGGCCGAGATTACCAATGTTCGCGGACCAAATGCACCAACAAAGTTGCAAAAAGAAGGAATGTTAAAAATAGATCCGGTTGAATTACTTTTGAGCATGACAAAAGAAGACATGAAATGAATATTGTTAATTGTAATTTGTATCTTGTATCTTATAACTTGTAATATAAGTATTTTTCAATCAAAACTAATATAATCAAATAAAATTGAAATACTTTTTTATTTGATTTAAAAATACAAATCACTTACATTACAATTTAAAATGAATTTGTTTATATTATCGCTTATACAAAAAGAAATAGCCCAATTTATGATGGACAAGCACGTTAGTAAAATATTATTGGAAGCTGTCCAAATGCTATGTACTGCAAAACGAGTATTGGATCCAGATGATAAAGTAAATGAAAAAATATACCGTTTAGCACACAAAAATCATCCTGTAACCATTTGGTGCCGCAGTTCAAAGGCAAATTTCGAATGGACCCTTGAATTGATCGAAGAACTCCACAAGGAATGGCGCTTTCGTTATGGGCATCCAGATACGAAATTCCATAAAGCGTACTTAATGTCGCAAATTTTGAAAGAAAATATGCCTGCAGATGACAAGTTTGAAAAAGAGGGATTAACACCGTTTGCACTTGCGATGCCAGTTGAGTACAAAAGCGATGATGCTATTGCATCCTATAGAAATTATTATATGTCTCCAGAGAAGCAATTAATTGCTACTTGGAATAAGCGACGGGAGAAGCCTGAATGGTATCGTGTGTCACTTTTGTAATAACATATCGTAAAATTGTTTGATTGCATTACGTCGTTCTTCCTTAGTTGCATTTGGATGATTTTTGAGAAATTCACTATATGGTATTATTTTTGGTATAGCTAATTTTATATGATATTGTTTTGTTATATTGTTTTTTTGCGGTGTTTCAAACAAAAAATTTGGTACAGAATTGCTTTTAACTAACATATATATTTATTATAATTTATTTTTAACCTTGTAAAATATATTAAATATAACTTGTTTTATATATTATGCTAAGAAAAGTCAAGTGCAAAAACTGTCAAGAAATTAAAACTGAAAAGGGATATTTAAAATGTTATAATTGCAGTATAACAGGTTGTAGAAAATGTATAGAAATTGTATGTTGTGACTGTTCAGAAAGAATGTGTTCTAATTGTAGTGGAACTGGAGAACCAAATTGTGGTTGTTATGGAAAGTGTAGTTCCTGTGGAACTGATGTGAACAGAGGATCAGATGGTTGGCCTTGTAACAAATGTAAAAAATGGTATTGTTCTAACTGTAGGTGTAGTTCTAAATGTAAAGAATGTAGAATAGATGAAGATGATGATTAGCTTTTTTATATAATTGAAAACAAATATAAAACTATATCTATTAACTATATAGTTTTATGACTGCAAAAATACGGTATGATTACGAATTCTTGCAACAGTTTTGTAAAGAGAATGGGATTGAACTAACAAAAATTAAAATATTAAATAAAAAAGATGATGAAATTGAAATTAATCATGCAAATTGTAAATTATATAGCACTACTTATATAGCAGGAGAATGCTCTACTCATAATTGTAGAGGAAATTTTTGCAGATTTTTTAAAGAATTGTTTAAATATGGTGGAAAGTGTGAAAGGTGTATTAGAACTAATAAATATAATTTAATAACTCTTAATAGTTTAAATTTAAAATTAAGTAGAGAATATTTAAATGATGAGTTACACGCACATTTTAAAATTAATGGAGAGTGTTTAAATACAGAATGTAATAATACATTTTCTAGAAAATTTTGTGATTTGTTAAATATAGGAGGTTATTGTGAATTATGTGCAGTAAAAAATGGAAATAATAAAAAAATTTGCACTTTTAAGAAAAAATATGGTGTTGAAAATATTTCACAACTTGAAAGTGTAAAAAAACAAAAAGAAGAAACGCATAATAATAATTTTGGTGTTAAATATCCTATGCAATCGCAAGAAAAAACAAAAAAAACAAATTTAAATAAATTTGGTGTAGAATACCCTTTACAAAATGCAGAAGTATCCGAAAAATCTTCTAAAAACGCATATAAAGCTTATGACTATATATTTCCATCTGGTAGAGTAGAGAGAATACAAGGTTATGAGCGTTTTATGCTAAATGATCTATTACAAAAAGAGGGAATTTTGGAAGACGATATTGTAGTGAGTAGAAGTGAGGTTCCCTCTGTTTGGTATGAAGACGAAACTGGAAAACAGAGGCGATACTTTGTTGACTGTTTTATCAAGTCGCAAAATCGTTGTATTGAAGCGAAATCTACATGGACGGCAGCCAAGAAAAACGATTGCATCTATTTGAAGCAGCAAGCTTTAAAGGATGCTGGGTACAAGTGTGAGATTTGGATTTATGATGGTAAGGGGGAGTTGGTGGATAAAGTAATTTAATCTACTTTTAAAAGTGGCTTATTAAATTCATAGACTTTCTCTCTTAAAGACTTATAATATTCATATCTTTCATTAGTTAATTCAGATGGATATACCTTGCAATTTCCAGTAGCAATTGTTTCAGTTTTTTTCTTATCTACAGCTGAGTTAGGATTATTTTGTATAATGGTATTATAAATTTTTATATTTTTCCAGCCATCCAAAACTTTTTCAAAAATAAAAATAACTTCTTCTCCTGTAATAGAACGCTTATCTGTACGTTTTTTCTCTCTTCTGTCCTTTTTCATTTGAATAAATTTTTCTTTATATTTATTATCCATTTTATACATAATAAATATAATTTTAAACAGATATCTCAGAAAATTTATTAATAATTTTTAAATAATATTCATATTTTTCTTTTGACAATTCAGTTTCATAAATAACATGTTTCCCATTTGTCAAATTTCTTTTTATATTTTTGATTATATCAATAGTGAGGGAATTCGGAATATTTTGTTTGTTTCTCTGTTCAATTAAATAATCTAATATTTGCATTGGGTTCCATTGTTGATTTAATTTTTCAATTACAAAAATGATTTCATCAGTTAGAATTTTTCTTTTAGATAAATTAATTTCAACTTGTGTTAAAGACTGTTTTTCTTTTTTCTCTTCATTTCTGCAAACAATTTCACCATTTTTTATGCGTGTTACTGTGTGTCTAGGTAAATTAAGCATTTCTTGTACTTCTATATTTTTTTTACCTTCGGAAATTAATTTTCTTACTTGTAAAATAAGGTCATCGCTAACTCCTCTTTTTGCATCACGGATAGAAGTAGACATTTTTTTCTTTGTCTCTTCAGAAAAAGATTTACCGAAATTATGATTGCCTTCTCCTTTCATTTTTGCAGATTTCTCTCTATAATTGTGTTTTAAAAGTATTTCTTTGCATATTTGTTCTTTTAAAGATCTAAGTCTTAAAGTTTCTAAATGTCCATCCTTTCCATATTGATTTTGATTTAAATCTGAAAATATTTCTATTTCGTGTTTTTCTTTGTTACATATAGAATACATTTGTAGTTTTGTAGTTGTATCAGATGTCTTTAAAAACGTTTCAAATGCTTCTGCTTGATTATATTTAACGATTAAATGATGTTTAACTAATTGGATAAACTTTAAACAATCAGATTGTTTATATATTTTAAATTTTTTTTCACAATCAATATGACCAAATCCCAATAATTCAGAAATATATTTCAAAACCATAGGATTATTTTTTTGTGTTATTGAAATATATGATTTTGATAACTTTTTTAAACAAATATAAAAACAGCCCTCGGCATCAAATATCCCTGCTATATATGCTATATTAATATTTTCAAATTTAATTTCATATGGTAACAAATGTTTATTATGATCACTACATTTTTTACATAATTCTTCTTTTTCTGCATTTTTATTTTGATGATTTACAAATTGTAAAAATTTATTTAAACAATTTATTTGACTATTTTTGATTACAATATTATTTTTTATATATTCTAATAAAACTAGATTTTCATTACTTCTAATTAATAAATTATATTGATTTCTAATATTATATTTATCATAATGATTTTGTTCATTGATAATGTTAGTTGATTTTAAATTTCTGTTATTGGAAGTGGTAATACTTCCACCAAAATGATAACGAATAACTTGTAATATATTAGTTCTGCATTGTGTTATAGTAATACCAGATTGGTATCCATTTGAAATTTTTCTTATAAAAATACAGCCATCTCCATCTATAAATCCGGCGATATATGATGGATGTGGAGGAGCAGTTTGAAATCGTTGCAGGTGTTTTTGATTATCGGTTTTTATATCTTCGTACATCATCGTTGTATATTGTATCATATACACTTATCTTTAAGTTGTTTGTTAGGATATATATTGTTATCTAAATCATCAACTATTTTATTAATTTGGTTCAATTTTTCTTGAATTGAAATTGTATTTGATTTGCACCCAACCCATATTTTTTCTAGTTTTGGATGTTTTTCAATCTTGAAATATTGACGTAATCTTTGTTTATCTTTGTCAGCATAGTCTTGATAAAAAACAACATATTTTCGCATCATATCATGTGTTATACCTTCTGGTAATGGTTTCGCACTTGTTTTTCTTGCTCGTTTTGTTCCCTTTGCAATTCCTTTACTATTTTGTTCTTGTTCTTCACGAGTAGCAATTCGTAAATTTTCCCAACTATTATTTAATGGATTTCTATCAATATGATCAACACTTATATTTTTTGTTCCTTTACCATTACCATAACAACCAGTAATAATCTGATGCATAAATAAAGATTTATTCGAAGATAATATATAACCGTTACTATGTTTATGAAAAGTTAATTTTTTCCCCTCATTATAATTATTTTCATATTCAATTATTTTTTTATAACTTTCTTGACATAATTTACAAATTGTATCTTTTTCACAATACATTAATAAATATTCTCTTCCATTTTCGTTGATTATCCAAATCGGATTTTTCATATTATATGGTTCAACGCCATTTTTTGAATAGTGACCTGGTATATATTCTTTAACATTATAATTTTTAATGATTTGTTCATGAAAAATATGATAAAAATAAACATTATTTCTTCTTAAATCAAATGGATTGCCATTTTTAAAAATGTAATTAACATTATTTTCTTTAAAATTATATAAAAACATCAAATAATTTATTTTTTGTTCATTATAATTATATGATGGATATAAATCACTAATACTATTAAAAATAAATTTTTTATTAAAATTAATTATATTGTCTCTATCATCAATATCCACATAGTATTTTTTATCATTATATTCAATTATGCCGCAGTTTTTTTCTTTGTCGAAAAAATATTTTGGTTTCATGTTTTCAGAACTATTCATATTATAAATTATATAATATGAAAATCTTTAAATAGTTTTAAACTAATAATATTAGTATATTAGTTGTTTTAATTACTATACGCTAACCCTCCCCAGGGTTTGTATTCTTTACTTTCATAAAGAACTCGGACTATCCCTTAAGTTATCATCGAAAGTTGCTAGCTTTCTCAAACCCATTCCATTATAGTCTCTGAACCTTCTCCATATGCTTGCTATATCACACTTAGGAGCTTGGCTGCGGATTGTCCAATCCTTTTCGTTGTTACTATGCCCTAGGTCATTACCCCGGGTATTCAATATGCTTTCACATAATGAAGTAGTAGAAAAGGCTATCAGGATGTTCCTGCAATTTAGAAATGTTGCCTTCATTTGACTATCTAGTCAAACCAAGACTAGCTGGTTATATAATACATTCGCATGCTTTTGAATGTATATTTGCTTTACACAGTTTATCCATATTAGTAAGCAAATATCTAATATGGCTGCCAACTGTTGGGCACAGGAGGATTTAATGCCCGACATAATTCTTAGAACGTTGTAGTTGGTGGCATAGACGCGCACCTTGGCAGTGTTGGTACCTTGAACAGTGGCGTTCGAGAGCACAAGCTGCAATGTGGCGTTATCAATGCGCGAGAAGTTGCATGTGCCCGAGGGTTGGTGTTCCTCAGGGCGCAAAGCGAAGGAGTACACGTTGATACCCTCATCAGGATTGCGGGTGTGAGCTTGGTAAGGTTGGACCCACGAGAAGTAGGTTCCTTCGCGCTCAGAGAAGCGATCCTGGCCGTTAAGTTGGAGCTTAGCGGTAACAACGGGGTTTTGGCCCCAGCAGTGCATATCGACGGAGGTCTCAGTCAACACGAAAGTACCAGCATCGGAGACAGTGGAACCCTCAGAGTGTCCGTTGGCAGCCAAGTCCTTGAGTTGAGCAGCAATGCTTGCACCATTAGGAAAGGATCCAGCAAGGGATCCAGCAAGGGATCCACCATAGCTTCCACCCAAGCCGTTGGGGTTGAAAGGAGTGGTAGGTCCACCAAGTTGAGTCTCATCATAAGGATTTTGGGGTCCGTGCCAATATCCGGTGAAACCAGCAGGGATCTCATAATCAAGAGCACCACCATCAGTGAAAAGACCACGAGCATCAATGAAGGATCGACTATCAGCAGCAAGAGAAGCAGGGCCTCCGAAAGCATGGATAGCATTAGGAAGAGCATCAATTGCATCAGTGTAGTTGAAAGGTTGAGCACCTAAGACCTTGAACAAGAGAGCATCGCACACAAGGGACGAGCAGTAGTCAACGTTTTGATCGGGTTGGACGACCCAGATAAGCTCCTTAACGGGGTGGTTGAAGTTGAGCTTGATCTTGTTCGACGATGAACCAACGGACTCATCACCAGTGAATTGAAGCTGGCTGATCAAATACTCGTGGGGATTTTGGGCAAATCGGCGGCGTTCATCAGTGTCCAAGAAAACGTAGTCAACGTACAAAGAGGCAGCAACCAAAGATTGATTGTAGGCAATGGCGGCAGGCACTGGGCGACCAGGGGAATATTGGTTGGCAGCAAATCCAGCAACAGCGGGGTTTTGGGGACCACCAGGACCACCATTCTTCAACTTACCAGTAGAATTGTTGGCATAGGCATCTGAGTTGCAGCTCAAGGTGGTAACAGCCCACAAGCACTCATCAATAGGACGGATATCAAGGTTGATCTTGACTTCGTGGTATTGGAGAGCAATCAAAGGCAAAGCAAGACCGGGGTTGGTACAGAACCAGAATTGAAGAGGAATGTACAAGGTGGTCTCAGGAAGAGCGTTACGGGGAGCGCAAACTTGACGAGGAGCCAATGAGTCGCAAGGACCATCGACCTCAGAGAAGGAAGGATCAGTGATGAAGACAAGCTGGGTAGTATGTCCAACCATGTTCCAGTATCCACGTTGTTGCTCAGCAGTCATGGTAAGCTGGTTCCAGATGTGCATCCAATCACCATATTGACGATCAATTCTTTGACCACCAATCTCAACCTCAACTTGGGCAATAAGTTGCTCACCAGGGTAATCTAACCAACGGGCATAGACGCCCGATCCAACGCCAACGGCGAAGGAAGCAATACCCATGAGCTGGTTGATCTCAGGAAGGGTGCATTGCAAATAGGTGCGGTAGGCAAGATCTCCGTTTCTGGAGATGGTGCACTGCACACGACGACCGAAATCGGCCTGACCATTGAACGTTTGTTCAATAGATTCAATGGCAAAATTGGTATAGCGACGATAAGTCACTTTCCAGAAAGTAATCTGAGGGTTACCTGTACATTTCCCTCTACCTTGTCTTTCAACAAGGATTAGACTATATCTTAAAAAGAATTATTTTTACTTTTATAGGTCTATGTTAACTATACCTAATTTATCTTTAACAGTTTGAGTGAAAATAAATTCTTCCGAAAACCATTTAGTCGTTGAACCTTCTTCTTTAAACTTTTCTATTTGTCTTAAAATATTATTTATTTGATTTATATTTATTTCTTTTTTCGATGAATTAAAATTAATGGTAACCGGCATCAAATTAGACCAATTCCAACATTTTAATTTGTCATTTTCATTTGTTAAATCAAATTTACAAACAGGAATAATGTGATCAATAGACCAAAAAGAACCATAATTGTCCCAATTCATCTCATCTGTAAAATTATATGCAAACCATTCTCTTAAAAATTGAATATTGCAACCGATATAACTCATAGTCGTATCATTTTTATTTAAAACATTTCTTAACCGAGCAGCTAATGATTTTTTTATCCTATAATTCATATTAGTGTCATGTTCCTTTTTACACCATTCATTTTTCTGCTCTCTTAAAAAATCTGGATAACAAGAAGTACAAATTTTTTTTTTATAAAACTTTTTCAACTTGGCAAAATTATTTAATGTTTTTTCTTTTTGACACATTTCACATTTTGCAATAACAGTTTCTAGTCGTTTTTGTCTTAGATTTTTTTTTCTTATTTTATCCATTTCATTTAAACATTTTTTACATGATATTGAATATATATTGTCTTTATCGGTATACTTTCGGTACATTTCTAATGATTTAATAACTTTACAATTACCACATTGTTTTTCATCCATATTTGTAACATCATAATATTTTATATTTATATATTTATTTTAAATAATAAAGAAGCTTGGCTGCTCATTGCCCATTTAAATTATTTTAATTATATTTTAAAACTAACATAATACTCAAAAATAATTTTATCTTATTCATTTTCACTATACCCAAGTTTTTTGTCTTGGCCGCAACTTTTTCACAAAAATTGTTTAGTAGAATAAGCTTTAGGGGTTTCAAGCAATTTGATTTTCTCACTAGGGGTTTTCATAATAAATAATATATTTATTATCCCTAATTAACATCAGTGGTACTCCCTATCTAAAGAAGTATCCACAAAGGGCTTTACGAATATCTTATTTTTTCGATATTCCCCGATGTTTTTCTACCCTACAGGCTTTTAAGGTAAACATCTTGAGCTCCGTAAGCTACGAGTTGCATTAATCCGCCTCCCATTTTATACATTCCTAAAAGAAAAAATTTTTTTGGAAAATAATTTAATTCAAATTTAAAATTAACTTATTTAGCTACATCTTAAGATAATATATTATTAATATCTGTATTGTCCTTCATAAATATGGCTAAGTAGGTTTCATCAAATATTTCTTTTTTACCTTCATGGTTTTTTGTAAAAATATAAGATTCCTTGCGTTTTTTAATAGACCAACCATTATTCAAAGCATTATACAAAAATACCATTTTTTGAAATTTTATATTATCTATATCTAGACTTATATTTCCACCTGTATTTACACTTGTATTTCCACGATCATTATCTATTTTTACTTCTATATTCATTAACATACTAAATGAAACAAAATTTCGATTTTTAACTAAGTATTGTTATTATCCATAATAATAATAAAATTATTGTATTTATATATTTTCAAAAATAAGAATTAAATATTTCTGTTATTTTTATATATACTAAAATCAAAATGTTATCTTTTAAACCGAAGGCAAATAAAAAGGTAAAAATATGCAAAAAATATTCTACCACCCTAGATGGTAAACACAAGGAATTTGTTAATGAATTTAATAAAAATGAATACGATATTATTCCAAAATTAAAAGAAGAGAGACATGAGTTAAAAACCCAACTAACTTCACAAACTGACTTACCAATTGAACAAATTATGGAGATTAAGGATCGTATTAAAGAAATTAATAATACTATTAAAGAATTAAAAAATAAGAAAAACAATTATTTTCTTGATAATTCTAATTTAATTTTTGAATATTTCGAAAACAAAAAAAATATCAATAATGTAGACGAAGCTGCAAAAGTTGTTACCTCTAAAAATCAATTACTTTTTAATATATTCAAAGTGAAGCCGGATGCTTCTGATAAAACCAAAGATTTAACTGAAAATCGTAACAAGAATTTGGTTCAAAAATATCTGAGTAATATTGATGAAACTTTTTTAGATATGCAATCTTTTATTCGTGAAACCGATATTTGTAGTTTTTGTCACAAAGGTGAAATGATACCGCTCGATGATGAAGGTATTCTTATCTGTAATTCGTGCGCTGTACATATTCCATATTTGATTGAAAACGAGAAACCCAGTTATAAAGAACCTCCCAAAGAAGTATGTTTTTATGCATATAAGAAGATTAATCATTTTAAAGAAATATTAGCGCAGTTTCAAGGCAAAGAAACTACACAAATCCCTGATGATGTTATTGAACAAATTCAGCAACAAATTAAGAAAGAAAGAATTGGATTAGAGCTTTTAACCCATCATAAAACGAAAGAAATATTGAAAAAGCTGGGATTTAATAAATATTATGAGCATATCGCATTTATTAAAAATAAATTAGGTATTAAACCGCCTGTGTTTAGTCCTGAATTAGAAGATACATTATGCAATTTATTTATGGAAATTCAAGCTCCCTATGCTAAAACATGTCCTGACTATAGGGTTAATTTTTTAAATTATTATTATGTGTTGTTCAAGTTTTGCGAATTATTGGAGGAAACTGCATATTTACATGATATTCCGTTGCTAAAAGATCGTGAAAAGTTGATTGAACAAGACGAAACTTGGAAAAAAATGTGTGTCGAATTGAATTGGGAGTTTATACCGACAGTATAAATATATTACCAAGTGCATCTAGATCTATCCGCTGTATTTTGGTTTAAATTGTAATTGCATGTTTCACGATTTCCACCGCCTCTGGATTTTCTGGATTTCTTAGATTTTCTAGATTTTCTAGATTTTCTAGATTTTCTAGATTTTCTAGATTTTCTAGATTTTCTAGATTTCCTTTTGTTAGTTCTTTTCATTTTCCCACCATATTCTTCTTGTAAATTTCTAGATATTAATGGGCTACCATTAGTAAAATACGTAACATTTTGATTTTGTGGAGTACCTTGTGCACTGGGAATACCCGACCAAGGACTACTTTCTGTTTTAACTGGTGGAGTATATACATAATCTCCTACACCAGTTGGTGAATTACCTGGTAATTGATCTTGCGACATAATATATTATAATCGGATTAAAATATATTATTTGCATTCAAATATATTAAAAAGATACTATCATATTTTATTTAAAGACCACCGGGAAATCCAACTAAATTGGCCCCAATACCAAATCCAGCTCCTGATCGTGCAGTTGCACCCATGGAAGGAATGTACGTGTCCAAAATAGCAAAGGTGGCAGCAGCAGTAAGTGCAATCAATGCAATTTCTTCAAGATTTAATGAACGTTTGGGAATTGCAAACGCAGCAATTGCAACCATTAAACCCTCAATTAAATACTTGACAATGCGCTTAATGAGTTCCGAAATATTAAACATGCCCATCTTATATAAAATAAAAAGAAAAAAATAATAATTTTATAAATTAAAACTTAAAACGAACAATTCATAAAAATATATATGAGTGGAAAATCTAAGTTTAACGCCGCTAAAAAATTGGCTTTTGAAAGAAAGGAGAAAAAAGATGGTTCGCCTAATCCTAAATATGTTGATTTGTTGGAAGTAGATAAGCCAATCGCCGGACAATCATTTGGTTGTTTTTCCTTTATTTCGCCCGAAACTGTTTTAAAGCAAAGAGAAATATTCTTCTTTGAAGAATTCCTAAAGAAGTGGGAGTTGAACAAGTCTATGGAAAAGTTTCATCAATTTCTAAACTTTCTTTCCTATAAGTACAAGTTGACATTTGATGAAGTTATCAAGGATTTCGAGGGATTTGTAAAGGAGGAACGTGATGCAATTGTGAATTCCTCTATTGAAGATGATTACAAGACCTTTTTGGATAGAGAAGAGGAAGAGCTTGAAAAGAAGTTTAATATTAAATATAACTTCCAAACATCTGTGCGTGGATTTAAGGCGAGAGGCAATTTTGCTTCCCAAGAAGAGGCTGAATTGCGTGCACGTCTTTTGCGAGAAACTGATCCTAGCTTTGATGTCTTTGTTGGGCCAGTTGGTACATGGCTTCCTTGGGAGCCCGAAGCTTACAAGACCGGTCGCGTTGAATATATGGAAGAAGAGCTCAATCAACTTGCACATGAAAAGAGAAAGAATGAGAGTGCTGCTAAAACCGCCTTTGAGCAACGTGTAAAGGAAACAAAGCAAAAGGCTATTGATGAGAATAAGAAAAATGCTGAAAAGTACGGTAATGTTGTTACTCAAGATATTGATAATGAGGGTAATCTAATTGGTGTTGATATTGGTATGAGTGATCAGCGATTTTCGAGTAAGGATCCGGAAACAATTTCGGCAGCTGATATCCGTAATGAGTTATTTGATGGTGAAAATGTTGTTGTTGGAAAGACGGATTATGGCCAATCTCAATTAAAGTCTGGACCTTTTGCACCCACTTCTGATAAAAGTGATAAGTGAAATGGATAAATTATAATTATTTAACTGTATAAATAATTATAATATTAATTATTTAAAGTGTTTTATATCTTTCCTAGGCATTAATGCTGCATCATTATTACCATTCTCTTTTATTTCCATAATTAGCTTACTTGTACCTATTTTTTTGATAACAGGTGTATTAATTGTAAATGGAGAAGGCGTTGATTTTATTTGTTCTTTTACTAAATCCGGACCCTCATACATCTTCATCACCTCCGAAACAAGTTCGCTGCGTTGTACGTCTTCCTTTTTTAACTCAACTAACAAAATATTCTTTGTTACACCTGTGTAACACACATCACGATACTTTTTAATCACCTCTTTTAACCCATTATTTTCATATTTGTCACTTTGTTCCAAATCGCCTGTGATGACCATTCGACTATTTGTACCTATTCTAGTTAGCAACATATACATCTGATTTGGACTACTGTTTTGCATCTCATCAGCAATTATAAATGCATTCTTAAAAGTACGTCCACGCATAAACCCCAATGGCGATATCTCTATTTGCCCATTTAAAACCATGTTCGTTACTTGCGTTCTTGAATAGTGCTCTTCAAATATGTCAAAAATTGGCCTCGTCCATGGATCCATTTTCTTTGCAATAGTTCCCGGCAAAAAACCGATATCCTCCTCCACTGAAACAACGGGCCTTGTAATAATGATCTTATCTATTTTGCCTTCTTTCAAATATTGTACTGCTGAATTACATGCCAATAATGTTTTTCCTGTTCCAGCTGGACCTGTAACTATTATTATACAATCCTCCTTTTTATGCAATGCACTCACATACTTCTTTTGATTGTCTGACTTTGGACTATATAATGCAGTCAATTTTGTTTCTAAATTATCCTTTTCTTTTTCCTTTTTCATTGATAGATCCATTTTTTTTAAGATAGGAGTACGTTTGTTAGTGTAAGCATAAGTGTAAGCAGTGACATGTGAACCAAACAATATTGCAACAACTAAACATTGTATAATATTCATTATATAATACTATATACTTATTTTAAATTGTTATAAAAATCATTTATTATAAAATTGAAAAAATATAATTATTAAATACAATTTAAATATAGTTAAAATATAGTGTATAATTTAAATGTTAATTTTCGAAAGAGATATTGTCAAAAAGGGAATAGATTGTTTTATGCTATTCGAGATATTTTGCAAAATGGCTAAAACAATTAATATGTATTATATTTACGAGCTATTTGCTTCCAATAATAATATAGTTTTATATACCATTGACAGTTCATTAATCGATATAGACAATTGTCCATGTGGATTAATCTATACGGTCGAGGAAAAAGAAGAAGAAACCAATATTTATATCATGTTTATCGCAACAAAACAAAAATATAGAAAATATGGATATGCCTCATTATTTATTAATGAATTTATCGAATTCATTAAAAAAAAATACACTAACAAAAATAATAATATATCTATTATTTTGGATGCAATAGAAACCGCTGTAACGTTTTATGAGCATTTCGGCTTTAAATGGACCACTACAGAGAAAAAATATGATAAAATATTTCACATTGACGAAACAAACGTAAATGAACATTTTATTATGGTTTATAAATTATAAGCTATAATTTGTTAATTTCTATCTTTACAAATGATGCAAATTCATAAAATCATTTACTATCTTCATATTCAAAGTTCCAACATTGTTTTTTAGTATTTCTTCACGTATCTTATCATCACCTTTTATCAGTAGGTTTAAATAACAATAGCTCGGGAAATCACGGAATTCAATAATTATTGTATCATCATTCAATTCAAATTTGGTTGATTTTTCATCTATATTATTTGACACCAACCAGTCTCTTTTTTCATCCCCTTCTTCCTCACTTGTTTGTGCATTTTCAAAATGTTTAAAATATCCAGAAATGGAGTACAATGGATTACCTGCATGATCCTCTAGTGTTTCGCTTTTATCTTTTAATAATCTATGTAGTTCTCTTTTTCTATCCTTTACGTATTTGAAATTATAGAGTATATTTAATAACTTTTT
>Ga0164297_10001099_pt1 | contig 29817 bp, 18 predicted proteins | sample GEODES058metaG_FD_113539 | JGI IMG/M metagenome (GOLD analysis project Ga0164297, IMG submission 113539) | Dystrophic lake water microbial communities from Trout Bog Lake, Wisconsin, USA - GEODES058 metaG | ecosystem: Environmental > Aquatic > Freshwater > Lake | place: USA: Trout Bog Lake... | reverse complement strand
TACGTTCGATGACCAAGATGCCGTTACGCCTGCAGGTAATCCTGTTGGAGTGCCTATACCTGTTGCGCCCGTTGTTGCAATGGTGATATTTGTTAGTACCGTATTAATACATAGGGTTGGATTAGATGATGCTGATCCTGCTGTATTATTGGCATTCACAGTAATTGTTCCTGTTGCATTTATATTAGCACATCCACCAGTTAATGGTATACTATAATTAAACACACCGCTCACTGTTGGAGTGCCACTAATGGTAATCAGGTTTGATGACCATGATGCCGTTACGCCAGCTGGCAATCCTGTTGGAACGCCTATACCTGTTGCTCCGCTTGTGGTAATGGTGATATCAGGGAGCGGCGTATTAATACAGGAGGTTGGATTAGAAGAAGCCGACCCTGCTGTATTATTAGGATTCACATTTAATGTAAAGGGTGGAGAAACCCCTGTAGCGGCTGAATTGTTAACACCTGAAGCAGTAACTACACAACTATATTTATACCCATTACTTAAAGATGTTATATTCGATAAATTGAGTGTAGGACTATTAGAACCTGAATAGTTAATTCCATCTACAAGATAATTCCATGTATATCCTCCATCAACACTTACCTGCCATTGATAGCTATAGTTGATTGCATTTATACCTGCTGGAGTAGAAGTAATACTAGTAGAACTATTATTACCAGAACAAACAGAGGCAAGATAAGTAGAAAGAGAGACTGAGACGCCAACGCCATTAAAACTTAATGCCCAGTCATCATATCCAATATATTCAAAACTTAAAGGGTAAGTTCCAGCAGCTAACCCTGCAGTAATAGGGATTTCTAAAATAGTATGTCCCATATCATTAAAAGAGCCAACTATTGGATTATCAATATTACTAGGTGTATTTATTACAACTCCTCCGTTTAAAGCTGTGATTGCACCACCATAAGTACCTGTATGTAAAGATTGAATAGTAAAATATTGAACACCATTAAAATATATCCCTAAATAATCATTTAAATTATCACATCCCGTTGCTGAATAATCGCAATGTTGCATAAATAATTCAAAATCTAATAAAAGGTATGTAGATCCTGCACCTACAGGCAAAGAAGCCGTTAACTGCTGTCCATATATATCTTGATTAGTTTCGTTAGATATATAATTATTTGTCCCTCCGTTAATGCTAGATATACTCCAACCTTGATTGGTAGTCCAATTAAAAGATTGAGCCTTTGAAAAGGAAACCAATAGTATGAATGAACCAAAGAAACAAATTCTCAAGAGGTATCGTGCAGATCCTCTTGAATTAAATAAAAAATTTTTCAAAAAAAATAAATTTATAAATGAAATAAAAACATTCTTAACTATTTAACATTCGTTAGATAAAATCAATCGCTCTATATCGATTTTGCTAACTAAACCTATAATAACTTCTAAATGACCTCCGTTCTACAGAATTGTAATTTTTTAAATTTATAATTATAAATCTAATTGAAGCTATTTTTTTTAATAATTAATTAACAAGTTACTAAGTCCTAATACTACTGAATATAAAATCAATTATAATTTAAGAACTATTGATATGCTATATAATTATACAGTGTCTTGTTTAAACAGGTTTCAGTAATTAATAACACTAGAGAAAGAGAATGAAATGTTAAACAGTTATTATTCCTGGGCAGCGTTTAAACCTTCCTTCTTCTCTTGTCTCTATACTATACACTAAACCAATATAATTTGATGTAAACGCTACTTAAACTACTTAACATGAAGAAAACAGCTTGCATTGTAACAACAGCAACAATACTAAGTATTTTAATTAGCTGCAGTAAAAACGGCACTACCGTACAACAGCCCGATAGCACTAGTGCCATCACTAGTAATACTAACAGTACTTCAATTTCTACATTGGTACAAACTTTTGGATCGAATATCGACTTAACCAATTTATACAATTACGCGAATCAATCAATACCCAATTACATCACAAAAACAAATTCGAATGTAATTACCAATCCTAAAGCTACTTTAGGCAGAGTGCTATTTTATGATCCAAGCCTAAGTGTTACCAATACAGTTTCCTGTTCTAGTTGTCATCACCAGAATTTTGCATTTGGCGATACCGCCATTGCTAGTAAGGGCGTTTTAGGAGGACTCACTACACGCCACTCCATGCGCTTGGTGAATAATCGGTTTGAAGTAGAAGCTAAATATTTCTGGGACGAAAGGGCTACTTCGTTAGAAAACCAAATACCACAACCCATAGAAAATTTCAGCGAAATGGGCTATAGTGGAACAAGTGGCAGGCCTACTATCGATACCTTACTTACAAAACTTGCTCGTATACCATATTACAAACCTTTATTCAAGTTTGTGTATGGCGACACCATTGTAACCACTACCCGATTACAAGAATGTGTTAGTCAGTTTATTAGAAGTATTCAATCTTTCGATTCTAAGTTCGATGCAGGAAGAGCGCTAGTTTCAGCCGATTCTTTAAACTTCCCCAACTATACCACCCAGCAAAACTTAGGCAAAACCTTATTCTTAACAAACCCTGTATTTGATCAAACTGGCAACAGAATAGCCGGTGGTGTTGGCTGTAATAATTGTCATAAATCGCCTGAGTTTGATATTGACCCTAACACAAAAAACAATGGTGTAATCGCTACCATTAATTCTAGCGCTTTAGACATTATTGTGGTAAAAAGTCCTAGCCTAAGAAATATCACTAAACCCGATGGCAGTATCGTAGCTCCACTAATGCATAATGCAAACTTTACGAGTCTTGGCCAGGTTATTGCACATTATGGGAATATCAATATTGCGCCTGGAAATACGAATCTAGATAAACGACTAACTCCTAATGGCTTTGGACAGAAACTAAATTTAACGTCTACCGAACTAAATGCCTTGATTTCATTCTTACAAACATTATCGGGCAATGCAGTTTATACCGATCCTAGATGGTCTAATCCTTTTGTAAGTAAATAACAATAAGGCAACTTATTGTTATTTGAATTTTTATCTATTAAAGCCTACTAAACACAAGTTCAGTAGGCTTTAATAGATTTTATTACTACATGGGCTTCGAAAATTCGTTAGTTCAGGTAGTTATGTTTTTTATAAAACCAGATTACAACCTTATTTTAGCAATAACAATTGCCCAATATGATTTGCCAAATGATTGGTTCTACTGATCAGCACATTTAGTTTATTGCGGTGGGGCTCTTTAACAAAATCTTCCTCCGATACTGACTCATGTTTTTGTAACCACTGGCTTGCATTCATTGTTGCAAAATGACGATTCAGTTGCTCATTTACTTCTATCCAATCTGCCCTAAGCTCTTTAATACTAGGAATATTTTCTACTGCTCTATCGGGCGTTCTGATGAACATTGGATGGAGTACAGGGTATAATTGTTCGCCCAAACCTAATAAGGGCAACATTCTATCATGAACTGCTACTAAATGACCTAGCAAATACACCCCTCTATTTTTTCCTGGTGCAATCTCTTTCATCAATTGTTCGTCTGAAAGACTGTTTAATAATTTATCGATTGCAGTAAGTTGCGCATACCAACCTTCTACCACTTGCTTTATTATCAATTCTTGTTGATCCATTTTTATCATTTTAATCTTGGTTAATCTAAAAAATTCATATCCGCTTCTGTTAATACAATATCAAGCGATTTCATATTTTCTTCGAAGTGCTGTAAAGAAGATGTTCCTGGTATTGGTAAAATATAGGGCGATCGGTGTAATAGCCAAGCTAGGTTAATTTGAGCCTCTGTAGCGCCATATTTTATTGCTACCTTACGAATCCTATCATCCTGCTTAGGAAGCGAATTAATGAGCGAAAAATAAGGAATTAGCGGTATTTGATTAGCCTCACATATTTTTAACACTTCTTCTCCTCCTCTATTTTCGCCATGGGGTGAAATCAGTGTTTTTCGTTGGGCATGACCATACATATTTTCAACCGTAGCTATATTTCCCATCGATAAAGCCATATTTAGTTCCTCTTCATTTACATTACTTACGCCAACGTGCAATATCTTACCTTCTTTCTGTAATTCAAACATGGCTTCCATCGATTCTTTAAAGGGCTGTGCTGTATGCGGCATGACTCTAAAATGTACCAATGTTATTTGCGCTAGCTTCAGCGTACGAAGATTATTTTCAATACTTGTACGTATATTTTCGGGTTTATTAAATGGTATCCAGCTTTTGTCTGGCCTACGCGTAGCACCTACCTTTGTACAAATTACTAAATTGTTGGGATAAGGGTATAATGCCTCTTCAATTAAACGATTGGTAACATCTTCACCATAATAATCAGCGGTATCAATAAACTGAATGCCTGTTTCAATGGCCGCTTTTAAAATGTTTAATGCTTCGGGTCGATTGGGCGGTTCACCATAAATGCCTGCTCCTGTTAATCGCATGGTACCATAGCCCATCCTTTTTACTTTTAGCGGGGCATGGGTGTTACCAGCGATAATAATTTCTTGGGGATTATTTTGTGTTGACATAGAAGCAAATAAATTTTTTTAATTAGGAATACCCATTCATTAGAGGGTTTGTTTTTCTTATTTAAGTTAGTAAGCTGAAACTAAATCAGTGGCAAACAGCTTGGTAAACCCCTAACAATCATAAAGCTACTATTAGAACAGCAGCGATTATGCCTATTCGTATGCAAAAAATAAATGACTGCCCATTAAGCAACTATTTTTTAAAATACTTTTTCATAAATAGAGAGGCACTGATTGCATGCACGGTATAATAAAAAAAACGTCGATCTTCTTCCGATCTAACCCTTTCCACTAAATTGTCTTCTACTTCAAATATTACCCTGAATTTATGATTGATTCTATTAATCGTTTCTGTTCTAACTTTTTTCTGAATCTCTAAAGACTTTTTGCTCAATCCTAGTATGGTATTTATTTCTTCGACCGAAAGAAAGGCACCTTTTTGCAATCTACTTTCTAGTTCATGTACTATATTTTTTTCTACCTCATTAAATTCTAATGAATTACTACTATGATTATACTGCTCTAATAGCTGATACCCCTTGTAACTCAACTTTTTCTTTAAGCTAAATAATTGCCATAGCAAAAACCCAATCGCCAATAAACTGGCCATACAAATGAGTACCACATATAAAGGTATTTTTCGTTGAATGGGTACATAAATAGGATAAGGTTCTTTTTCAAAATCCTTTATAGAAATGGGTATAGATTGCAACGAATAGTCGGGGGTATTGGTAAAATAGATCCTTCCATTGCGCTCAAATAGATTTTTTGATTCATGGTTCACTTTTCCATTAAGTGCGTCGAAATAAAGATTACTTTTTGCTTTATAGACTGTGTTTGTCATAAAATTAATCAGATATACTTCCTTTTGGTGTATGAACATTATGGCATTAAGACTAGCAATGTTAACAGCATAGCCTTCATCAAGCCAAAGCAGTTCCTTACATTGCCCTAACACCCTAATCTGCTTTTTTTCCAAGTCTAATTCTACCACTTGTCCATTGGCTAATATTTCGTCCGATACTTCATTTAGGGGATGCGATTGTTTATAAAATAGCTTGGACGCTTGGGGCACATAATTCATTATATTAGCTCCAGAAGGAACTTCAAAATTTAGCTTCTTTAGATTCCATTCATCGCCCTCTTTAAAGTATCGGAGTTGTCCATTAAAATGCCAAAAACCATATCCGCCAAAAGAAAACAGGGTATCACGATAGGAAAAATCGTACGATCCGCAATTGCCCCCAAAGTAATAAGTAGAATCTATTCTTGTAAAAGCAATGGTTGCTCCTTTCGTTCCTGTTGCTTTATAGACCCTTCCAGTACCCGCAATTAAAATAAATAAGCCCTGCTCATTTTTTATTAATTTGTCGTTAGCGAGTTGATTATTTAAAATAATCGGTAAAAAGGGTTGTTCTAATGTATTCGCTATATCCGAAATACCCCCTTTCCAATGGTACAGTGAATCTAGTAATGGCGTTTGGGGTACCCAATAAGTCTGTGCATCAAGATTTAGAAATAAAAAAACAAAGCCTAAAAACAACAAATAAATCCGCTTCATATTCGAGTACAATTCTAGAAAATTACCTTACAAACCTAATCTAAAATTGCAATAAATCACCAATCATTCTACCCCTATTTTTCTACCCCCATCTGGCAAACAAGAAATTTGCTGTTTTTTTAATGTATTGGGTAAGTTTCTTCTTCCTCCCCAACTTGGAGTCGCATTGCGACTTCAAGTTAATATATTCTTTTGAAGTAAGCGTAAACATAAAGTCTTTTGGAAACCTATTTATATTTCTTTTTACCTGCTCATTTAAACGCTTTGTTTCTACTTTATACATCTCTGCCAAGTCTTCATCAAGCATTACCCCCTTATCATGCGTATACGGCTCACTATTTTTTGTTCTGCCACCAATCCCGCTCATTCTTTCGTTTGCATTACTCCTATCAATTATTTGATTCCCAAAATAGCCCAGTATAATTACCGATGCGTTGTATTCAAGAGTTTGACATTTATCTGATAAGCCCCATACTTAAATATCCGCATGGGAACCCGTATACTATAATCGTATTTGTCGAGTGCATAAACACCTCGATATGCAGAATCGGTAACCCCTTTATAAAAAAGACCGGGTGCTGGGTTAGCGGTCCAAATTTTGGTACTATCAATGATTACAGCGCTACTGCGTACCACATAAAACATATTGTATCCACTACCCAAAGATCCATAGGGGAATGGAACAAATCCATATTTCACAGCAATGGCCGTATCTGATTCTTGGTAAGTATCGGGCGAATAATATTGCAAATTTGGCAAATAAGGGGGCGTTGGGTTCAAGCCCGTATTCAGCCTTTTAGCTATTTCGCCCGTTTTTGGATTAAAGGGCCGATTATTTCTATCGGCAACTTTAAGCAATAAAATATTAGGAGTATCGGCAAAACGAGTTACGGTATAATCTACAAAAGGGTTGTAGTTGGTATTTGAAAATAAGATCGGAAATTCGCTGCCCCCCTTTCTTCCGGCACTAACACTAAAAGAACCTCCCAGCCCACCCGTATAGGTTTCTGTTGTTTCGAGTGGCATGCCATCTTTGATGGCCACTTTCATGATTTTATTTAAGGTTTTGGTACCTATTTGATTAGAAACTACAATATCAAACAAATAAACGCCTAAAGGCAAATGAATAGAAGCGGGCGTAGAACTAAAAGCGCCACTTGTTTCATTGATAACGATGGGCATCATGCTATCCATGCCTAGCTTTGCCTTTATCAAACTGTAAGTAGTATCTTGCCTTGCATTATATACAGCAGTCCATACTACAGTTAAATACTTTTTAAAAAATAGGGAGTCCATTAATTTATTGGTAACCGAATCGTATACATGCAGCATGGTTACATGAATGGGGGTAGAAGAACCATCTGTCGTTAATGCATAAGAACTAGTAATCCTTCCCCTCAAAACGGTGAATCCACGTATGCCATAGGTTATATTCGGACTTATAAATCCAGTATCATATTTGGTGCAAGCTAAAAAAACACTGAAGCAAAAGGGCAATAGCAGCAATAATAGGATTGTTATTTTTTTCATGGCTGAGTATTTTATTTTATGGTACCATAGAAAAATAAAGTATGGTCGTAAGAGAGTGCGTTTAAAATACCATTTTGGGTAGTAATACCCGATGTAGTGCATAGTGTGCGAACCCCAACGCTTCCAGGCACTTTGCTAGCCGGACTTTTTGCACTTAACGAATAGTAGTGCCACAAATGTATATAATACACCACCTGTGGCGTAGTAGATACCAAATCGTTATATCCTAGCTTGGTAAATTCATAGGAAACGATGGCCGTATCGTGCAATAATTTGGTGGGATATTTTTCTCCCGTATTCGTAAGCATATTATAAGTTAAAGGCTTTTGAATAAAGTACATACCCATCGAATCTCTAACACCCTTGATATTATTTTTTAGATTATAAATGAGCGAGTCTAACCCAAATTTTGCGCTACTATTATTTACTTGCAGCAGCTGTGTACGTAGAAAAAGGTAAGCATGAATCGCATTATTATTGGGCGCAAAGAAAGTAGTTCCCATTTTATTTACGCTATCTTTTAAGTGCGCCGAATCGATGAGTTGTATTAGGGTATCATATTGGGCATTCGATTTTAACACATCGTAGGTGCTCGTATTTTTGTATCTATCTATATCTTGAATACCCCCTATAATTTGATTTTTTCTGCAGGAGTACATGAAGAAAAATACAATCCCCAAAAGCAACCATAAGTGAAACCTATTTATTTTTTGCATCTGTTTTGTTTTATGAGTTTAGAAATCAGTTGAATTGAAATATTGAGTGCGTTTAATTGTCTATGAAGTATGGATTTTGAGTCAGTAAATTATCTTGTGGAAATAGTGTAGTCATATCTAAAGGCCAATAATACCCTTTGGTAAGAGGGTTTGTTCTATCAACCCCATAGCCTACTTTTTCTAACCATCCCGATCCTACACCCGATATTCCTTGTATCAGCGATTCTGTTCTAATGAGGTCGTAATACCAAGAACCTTCTCCAATAAATTCTCTACCCCTTTCGGCTACGATTTCGTTAAGCAGGTCAAGCTTTGTTGTTGCTTTTTTATAACTATTAATACCCGCCCTAATTTCTGTTTTGCTTAATGCCAGATTTGCATTTACATAATCGCCCATCATGGTTAATGCCTCGGCATCTAGTAAATAAATATCCGATAAGCGAAGGAGTACTAGGTTATTATCAAAATAAGGCAATATGCTTTTCGTACTATCCTGGTAATGGAAGTTGGTATATTTTAGCAGCATATAGCCTGCCGAGTCCTTATCTCCTGCAGGTGTGTATACAAAGAGCTTTTTATATCGGGCATCATTGATGGTATCTACAAATAGATAATTTGTAACCACCCCTCTTAAGGGCACCATCCAACAACTTGTTTTTTCATCGGCAACGGCAGACCCTTTTAGGAAAGTAGCAAAACAAGCAAACTTTGCTTCGCCCCATTCGCTTTCATTACCGGGTTTAAAATTGGGGTCATTCAAATTATTCAACATAGCAATTTCAAAAATATTTTCTTTCGATCCTGAGCCAGTCCAAAGATTGCTATAGTTACTCATAGACTCGAGCGAGTATCTGTTTAAATTTATTACCTTCTGACAGTATACATGGGCACTATCGTACTGGTGTTTCCAGGCATAAATATGTGCAATCAAAGCCGCATTGGTAGCCCCGTTGGCCCTGATAGAAGTGATGGCAGTATCTTGCTGAGGAAAGTAAATAGCCGCTTGCTTCAAATCTTTGAGACAACTATCTAATACCACCGATTCAGCTGTTCTAGGCTTGGGTGGAATATTACCATAGTCGATATCTTCATAAAACTTATCTGCAAAAACCGGATCGCCCCAAATGCGAATCATATAGAAATAGGCATATGAGCGCATAAATAAAGCTTCGGCTATAAATTTCTTGCGTGTTTCTTCATTTACAAAAAAGTAGCTAGGCATTTGGGGTGCTTTCTTTAAAATCAAATTAGCCTGTGCAATTAATTTGTAATACCTACTACAATTCATGAGTATAGGTTGCCAATAGGGTACATAATTAAAATAGTAGGGAATGCCCTTATAACCTCGATACTCAGCTGTTGGAGGCTTTATTGCATAACTTAAAAAAGATTCGGAGGAGGGTACAAATGTGCCTGCCGTCAAATCGCCATTTACAAAATGGGCAGCACAGCCATCCCAACTGAAATTATTACGCAGGTTAGCCCTTAATTGTCCATACATTACTAGTACGGCTTGTTCGGGGCCAGCGGGTGTACTCCAAAATATTATATCATAAGTAGAACCAATCGGACCTTGGTATAGGTACTTTCTACATCCACTATTCAGCATTGCCATCGCTATTAAAAAGAGTAGCAAACAATACGATTTTTTCATACAAGTATTTTTAAATTTAAAACTGGATATCAATGCCCATGGAAAGTTTGGTAGGTGTAGGATAAGCACCGCCGTAATAATTACCCAATTGGTCTACTAATTCTGGGTTTGGAAGATCTGCTCTCTTGAGCGTCAACACATTTTCTACAACTCCATATGCCCTGGCACCTGAAATTTTTAATTTTTGTAGCCATTTATTCGGGAACTGATAACTCAATACCACGGACTGTATTTTAAAATAGCTTCCATCTTCATTAAACATGGTAGAGAAAGGAAAGAATTGATAAAAATATCCGCCAAATGGAGAAAGGGCTGGGAAGTCGGCTTTATAATTAGGGTCTTTACGCGCCTTTTCGGGTGTCCAATAATTGAGATTCCTTATATCTGGAAGCCTATGTTCTGCTAAATGATTAATATTCCCACCAAAATTATCAAACTGCTGTTGTTTATAGGTATTGATGATATCTCGTTTCCAAGTAAATACACTAAGAACGCTTAATGAAAAATGCTTGTAGGTAAAATCATTTACCCAGCCACCCGTAAATTTAGGGTTGGGATCACCCGAAGGTGTTAAGTCGCCATAGGCATTGCCATTATCTTCGTCCGACCATACGTCACCCACCTTATTAATATCTATCCAAATGGGATAGCCAGGTGCAACGGGGTGGCCACCCTTAAAATAAGTGATAGGTGCGCCGGTAATGGGATTAAAAGGTATTTCGCTTTGTTTATTATAGACCCCAGCATAGATCATTTGAAACATCTCGTATACAGGTTGTCCTACCGAAAATATTCGAGTCACACCATATGGATCAGGTATAATAAAGGTTCGGTTATTATTGGGCAATTTTGCGAAGGCATTTTTATTATGTGTTAGGGTAAACTGGGTATTCCAATGAAGGGGATACTTTTTAGGAAGTAATTGAACGCCTAGGGTAATCTCAAAGCCACGATTGTTGACCCATAAATCATGTGCATTAAAATTAATTTTATCGTAGCCAACATAAAAAGGAAGTTGAAAATCGTAATAATCATCCTTAGAAATTTTATCATAGGCATCTACCGATAAGGTTACTCGATTATCAAATAATTGCATGTCGGCACCAATATCTTTTTGTACAGACTTTGCCCAGGTTAAATTATTTTTCGTTAAGCCATTGGTATAGCTAGGCTGAATAACTTGTACCCCATTGTAGGTTCCTGGAATAACATATTCGTTATAGGGCGCATAAAAATTAGGTGACCGAGTTCCTGATATACCATAACTCGCTCTAAGTTTAAAGAAGGGAATCGTCTTTTTTAGGGGATTCATAAATTTTTCATCGGAGAGCATCCATCCCAGACTAATTGCAGGAAAATAGCCCCATTTTGAGTTTACACCAAAGCGCGAAGAAGCATCTGCTCGATAAGAGGCATATAACAAATATTTGCTGTCGTAATCATATTGAAGTTGACCAACAAAGGACAATAAACCATCGGCGGCATAAGAAGATGAGCCCGTTAAATTAGCCTGTGGCACACCACTCACCACTTGAATATTGTTGGTGGGCAGGTTAGTGCCACCCACATTTGCATCGGTAGCCACTTCCGAAGTAAATTGTTGTGAAGCTGTAAAGCCCAAACCATGGGCATGATTGGCACCACTTCTGATTTTGGTATTATAATTTAAGGTATTGTTTAGAAAATAGATAGCAAAATTGCCCTTATCGGAGTAGGCAACAGAGGCCTGTTGTTTTCCTCCCTTTGCTTTTGCCTCATCGATATTAGAGGGTTGAAAATAATCTCTACTAGAGGTGGACATGTTGGCCGACCCTTGAAATGTATATTTTATTTGGGGCAAGACCTGATAATTCACTGTGACTGAAGCACTATATTGGTCGTCGATATTTTTATTTCGGAGTCTATTAAATTGACCCACAAAGTTGGCCGAGTCAAAAGCAGTCAGCCGATAAAAAGAGGTAGGCTGATTAGTCCCCGATATGGGTGTATTTTCATCGCTATTACTGCTATATTTTTTACCTCTTTGTCGATCGCTTCGAGAGAAAGCAACAACAAACTGACTATTCAATTTAGGGCTCAACTTGAAATTAAAATTACCCCGCAAACTATAACGGGTGAACCCAAATTTTTGGATGATTCCTTTCTCATCGTAATAGTTCATACTGATACGATAGTTTACATTTTCGGAAGCCAACGACATGGTAGCATCTACATTCTTAACATTACCTGTTCTATAAAATAATCCTTGCCAATCTGTTGCATTATTGTAAGCCGGATTGAAACTATCGGTTAATATTTGTGGAATCTGTCTACGCTGTAGGGGGGATGTTGCATATTCTTCAATTAATTTAAGTTTCATGTTTCTTTCTTCAGCGCCAATTAAGGTAGGCAAGAATGGGGGCATTAATACAATACCACCATAAGCATTGATTCTAAATTCGGGGGTTTTTGTACGACCTTTTCGGGTGGTAATATAAATAACACCATTGGCACCCTGCGAGCCCCATGCAGCTGTTGCAGCGGCATCTTTTTGTACCACAATATTTTCGATATCGTTTATGTTCAGCCCTGCCAAATAATTAGTACCCGTAGCACCCCCATTATTGGTAATATCGGTGGTGTTAATGGGAACACCATCTATTACGTAGAGGGGCTGACTTAAAGCCGCTTGCTGCGCTACATTGGTTTCGTAGATATCGGTGCGCACGCTCGAATTGCCACGTACAACAATGGTGGGTGAAATACCAGGTTCGCCCGATCCTATTTGCACATTTAAACCTGCTATCCTTCCTTGTAATAAACCATCTACACTAATAGCAGGAAGGTTTTCGATAACCCTGCCCGACAGCGTAGTGACTGCAGTGGTAGTGGTTCTTTTGGATTGAGTTTGCATACCTACTACAATTACATCGGCACCTACCTGAACAGAAACTTTTAGGCTGATATTGATGATAGCCGTGGCAGCATAATTTTTGACTGCCACTCTTTGGGTTTCGTATCCTACAAAAGAAAATACAATGGTATCGTTTTCATTGGCCTGTATTTTAAATTGCCCTTTTGCATCGGTGATTGAACCACGGGCATGGCCAGCAATGGTTACTGAAACATCTTGCATGGGTGCCCCTAATTCGTTGATTACTTTGCCGTGTAAGTTAATAGGTAGCGATTCTAGTTTTTCGTATTTACTACTAGTTCGTGCATTTACCTTACAGCAAATGGCAGCAATAAAAAGTAGCATACAAGGAATAACTAAAAAGCGTTTTAACCCCCATCGATTAGCCTGGTGGGAATGCCAACACAAATCCACGCGACAAGCAGTTGTAGATGATTGCATATTAGTTTTGTATTATTGTTTGAAAAATTAATTCCAATGTCATTGTGTAAAAAAGCGAGCTTTTCTACACTTGGTTTTTCAATAATATTAGACTAAAATTATCCCAAGCTTTGTTGCAAAAATCTTGCAACCGAATGCGTGAATTTTGGATTTAAGTTTGCGCAACAACCATCCTTTATTGAATTGTAATAGCGCAGCTTTTATTTACTGCCATTGGGGGAACTAGAATCTTAATGATACCTTTTCTATCCGCAGCATCAAAGTTCCAACTGGTAGTTGGTTGCTGGTTAATCGTAATACTTGTTGGCTTTAATTGGCTATGAATAGATAGTGTATATGCACGTTTAGGTAATCTATTTTTATAGGTTCCTTGAATGGCATCGATGGTTATATTTATTCCTGCATTCGTTTTTGAACTATGTATTTGAGTGGTAGCAAATACCCCATTTTTATAGTCGCGCGTTAACCCATCATCTTCATAGAGTTGATAGCTGGTATGGCCCTGCGGATAAATATCAATCGATAAAGTATCGAGTGCTTTCTCGCCGTCGTAATTCATTTGCGGATACATGGGTATAATAGATCCGGCTTTTACAAAAAGGGGAAGTTTATCTAATGGAGCAGGGTAATGGTTGATCCATTTTTTTCCTTCATAAGCAGTCCCATCCCAATAGTCAATCCATTTACCTTCGGGTAAATAAATACTATCCCGTTTTTCTTCCTCTTTATATACGGGTGCTACTAACAATGATTTACCCAATAAGTATTGGTATTGGGTAGCTTTACCCAAACATACTGTATCGCTAGGATATTCTAATAGCAATGCGCGAACTGCAGGAGTACCTGTTTGATGGGCCTCGTGCATAAGGCTGTACATATAAGGCGTTAAGCGCATTTTTAATTGCAAATATTTTCGATTGATCGAAGTATAGGGTTCGCCATAGATCCAGGGTTGCTTATTATTTTTAGCCCAGCCACTCATGGTCATGAATACGGGGGTAAAACATTTCCATTGCAAGTCGCGGGTATAGGTTTTAGCACTACCCCCAAAAATAGCATCTACATCGCCAGTAGCACAATTTTGTGCAGAGAGTCCCGACCCAATGATAGTAGGAATATGAAAACGAATATATTCCCAACTACTTACTTGGTCGCCGGTCCATACTACACTATACCGTTGGGTACCTGCCCAGCCCATTACACTCCATACAAATCCTCGAGCATCACTATTATTTTCAATGCCTTCATAAGCAGCTCTACAACCATCTAGGGCATACTTATAGCCAGGACCTACCCAAGCAACATCAAGTTTACATAAGCGGGTACCATATTTACCTACTTCGGTAGCAATTTTTTCTACCCCATTCTCTGTCCATAACCCGGTATAGAAACCACGTTTGTGTAATTCTTCCACGGTAGAATCGAGTTTGGTATAGCCACAACCATAGCCATCATTCGGTAATATCCAACCACGGGGCATATTGTTATTGATATAGGCATCGGCTACTAATTTGATTACATCGGGGGTAGTTCCTTTTTTGTTATAACAATTAGCATCGCCCATACTGAGCTGCCAGCGAGCGGGCATAAAGGGCCTACCACTGGTAGCGGTATATTGGTTAAGAATGGTTTTATAGGAAGGACCTACAAAGTAGTAACAATCAAAGCGATTTTCGTGGTGCGATAAACGCATGTTTTTTGTAAAATCATATTTACCCGCATCAAAAGTATTGCGCAATGCGCCATAGCCCCTACTACTCATATAAAAGGGGGCCGGGTTGGGCCTCCCTCCAGTATTCCAGCCTCCACCCTTCTCAATTAGGATGGTCGAATCTTTGTGCGAAAAATAACCGTTCTGCATACCACCCCCAAAGAAATATTCATCCCGATTATAATTCAGCTGCTGAAACGACTCAGCACCAAAAGTTAAGGGCGACTTTTCTGCCCAAATACTATACCCGGCCTTATTAAATAATGAAAACAGAATTGGATTTTTTTGAACTTGTAACTTGCATTGTGCAGAAGCAATATAAATATTGTTTGCATCTGAGGTAATCTTTAATTGAAGATGCTTATCTACTAATTGTGGGAGCACAATATCGTCTCCAGCAGGGTTAGTATAATTACCATCGGGCGAAAGCCAAATTCGAAATAGATTGTCTTTATAAAAAAGCAGTTTTACTTTGGTTACTCCACTTTCTAATTCAATTCCATTGGGCAATTTGGACCAATGGGTTATTTTGCCCAATACCGATGCCTTGGTGCTAATGGATTGTGTTAAACTATTGTTTGCCGCTATTTCATCGCCTGCTAGTTCTAATTGAAACTGTAACTGATGAACGGGCAATTGCGACAGGTTGATATGCGGAAAAACAACGGTACGTTCCTCCGCTACTTTTAAAGGATTCATTGCTGCATCAATGATTTGGGTATTTATTTTTTGTCCATCTACTCTTGCCCGCACCATAATGGGGTCGGTGATAGTAGTAGCACCATTATTCCGAATTTTCAGGCGCAGTTGATCATCGGCCTTAAATTCGTTTCCAGTTTCGGAATGAGAAACTAAACGAACCATTCCTATGTCTTTTTTAGCGGCCTCGAAAAGTTCAATATCGTCTATCATCCAATACCAAGCTTGTAATCCTTTCCAATAAAAACGGATATATAATTGGGGCTGATGTGCCGCCCATTTCGAGATATTGATTTCTTCATTTAGTGGCAGAAACATATCGGTAGCCGATGCTATTTCTCTTCGCATATCCCATTCTTGCCAATGAATACGATCGGTACTCACTCCTACCAATAAACCGGCGGTATCATTTGGTTTGTAGTTCCACCAACGAAATGTTTGCTGGAATTTTAAGATCACGGAATTTTTACTGCTACAGTCGATGGGTGCAGAAATAACATAAGCATCGGGATATTTATGATGTTTCACCCAATCGTCCACCTCTTCATCGCTAAAATAGCCAGCTTGAAATTGCAGGTGATAGCCCCTACTTTTGGAAGCAATAGGAGGTGCTTGTTGTTGATATTGGTAAGAACCAGGATAGGGCTCATTGGTTACTATCCATTTGGGATCCCAACTACCTACTACCGGAATTTCCCATCCTAGGGGTAGTTTACCCCCCGAAAAGTCTTCCTGATAAAAAGGTTTCTGCTGCGCTTCCAATGAAAAATAACTGAAAATAATGATGAAAACAATAATTGCCTTTTTTTCCATGCCGTAAAACTATTAAAGAATTACACGCAAACCGAGAGCAACCGGTTGCATAAAAAATGGCTGACTACCCATTGGCTGAAAAAGTAGTTTGTAATAATGGGCTAACAATGCTTAGGCATGGTATGACCTATCTCATTTTATTCAACCAAGCAATCCCCCTTTTTTTGAGTTGGACCAATAACTAATTGACTAAAAAATGACCCCTAACCTGTTGCAATATTCCAATGAATAACGAACATGAACCTTGAAATGTGAAAAAAAAGGTCCTAAAATAGATATTTCAACAAAAAAATTTATTTATATACATTAATTATTTAATATAATAAATAATTGATTTAGAATCATTTATGATATAGAAATGGGCTATAAATCTTTATTCTATATCGTAACCTATTTGGTATCCTATTAAGTAAGTGCAATTTTAAAAAAGTCTCAACTTTGAAAAATAATGAAATAGATACGCCTATGAAGTCTACCAACCTAATAGCCAATTTCAATAGTTCATTGATGAGTAAGGAAGGACTTTCGCTAGTTCAATTTTATAATAAGAATAAGGCAACACTTTTAAACTATGGTTGCCAATTTACCAATGATTTAGCATCGGTAGAAGACTGTTTACAAGACCTATTTGAGCGTATCAATATACAATTTGATCCGCTGAAGCATACGATCTTTTATGTTATGGCTTCTCTTAAAAGAATGATTATTAAAAGAAAGAGAATAAAATTAAGGCAAGAGGAGTCATTAAGCCTAAATCCAGTTGCCATGGGTATACCAGATAACAATGTAGAAATCACTATTTGCAAAACAGAAACCGAAGCGAATCAAAAAGAAAGGATTAAACTAGCTTTTTTGCAATTGCCTAAGCGAAATAGAGAAGCCGCTTATTTATTTTATTACCAAAACCATAGTTATCAGCAGATTGCTGATGAAATGAAACTAACCAAAAAGTCTACTTACAAATTGATTTACAATAGTTTAGAAAAAATGAAGTAAACACTCGCTGCTTATGCAATCACCTGCTAAATAGTTGATGTTCTATCATTGCCGGCTAGACACCTTTCACCGACTTTAACCCATTGAACACTCGGTCTCCGGGGGGATGCCGAGTTTCAATTCCCGCCCAACCTATTTAGGTTGGGCTTTTTCATGAAATAAACACCCCGCATTGGAGACAGATTGGAGATTTGTTCCTGTCTTGTTCGAGACTGTTTCGAATCGAATGAATGAATTCAAGCACTTGAGCCGAAGAAGTCTCGAACAAATATCAGATCTGTTTAGAAAAATAGCCAAAAAGACCGTTTCCTTAGAATAATCTAAGCTCTTAAGAGCCTTTCTAGAAAAAATAGTGCACTCTAGTTCATAGCCATACTATAACTAACATACCGCTCGCCTTTGGCCAATTGGGAATAGTTTGATAACCAGCTATTTCGTTCCTGACTTACCATATCCCCCCTTAACTTCAGAAATAATCCACAATTTGTTAAAAAATTATAAAAATTAAGGGAAGAAAATATGATAAAAGTCAGATTTTAACTAGATATTTGAAAATAGAGCTTTAGGACTTTAACCAATGAACTTAAGTTTTATTGAAGTGCATCATGTTCACTAATGGATTTAATGCCAAACAAATAATTCTATGATTTTTTATACGAACCCTTTTATTCAAACTGATTTATACATTTTTTTTTATTAACCCCCCAACAATGAAAAAATATTTACTCTTTTTTGCTTTATTCACGACTGTTATTTCAAAAGCACAACTATATGTAGCTAACGGAGAAACTATTACAGTTGCTACGAGTGGTGATTTAAATTTACAAGAAGATCTAAATAACAATGGTACCATCACCAACTTAACCTTGGGTGGTAGTGGCGCGATTACAGGAACAGGATCTATTGGCACTTTAGTCGTAAATACCACTGGAACTTTTACGGCTAGTAGCGGTATGCAAACCATTACTAGTTTATTAACGCCTACAGCAGGTACCTTAATAGCAGGAGGCTTTATAACCCTACAAAGTAATAATGGTGGAACGGCTTATGGAACATCGGGTGCTGCAACAATTACTGGACTAAACATTCAGCATTATTTAACTACGAATCAAAGAGGATGGAGATTGGTGGGTAGTCCGTTTACTACCGATGTAACCTTAGCAAGTTTAGCTACGGCTAGTAATATTGATATTACCTATGGTGGCAATAATGGCTATGGTGGCACGTCTGCTCCTTCATCGGAAACATACAACCCTACTTTGAACAGTTGGACAGGATTAACGTCGGGTAGTGTTTGGGCGGCCAATAGTTCAATGGCATTATTCATAAGAGGAACTACTGGGCAAGGTATTGGAACAGATTTAAGTTATGCTGCAGAAAGTGGAACACCCTCTTTCGTTACTTTGCAAGCAAAAGGTACGCTCAATGCAGTAGCAAAAAACTATACCTTAACACCGAATGCCATCAATATTATTGCCAATCCATTTGCAGCGCCTATTAGCTTATATGCCGTAATGAATGCAAATACGAGCGGTTACGCTAGTCTAGTTACTTATTATAATCCTACTTTATCGAACGGCGGAATTCTAACAACAAAGGCTGGAGGTTATTTTACACCAGCACAACCTACTGCAAATGCAGATATCATTATTCCACCCATGGGTTCTTTTGTAATTACTTCTAATGGAGGTAGCAGTTTTACAATACCTACTAGTGCAATTGCTAGTTCAACAGCTCCAACTACAGGTGTTCTGGGCATGGAGAACAATACCCTTTCGCTAAACATTAGTGGTGCCGATAATAAAGTATATTATGATGCGCTTACCTTTCGCTTTGATCCATTGGCTAAAGGAAGCACAGGTGATACCTACGACTTCTTAAAAATGGCTAATGAAAATCTTGACTTATATAGTATTAGTACCGACAATAAATACCTAGCTTACGATAACAGAAATTTGGCTACCACCGAGCAAATCATACCCTTGGGCTTAAGAACCCTTGTTCAACAGAATTATACCATTAATGCCATCAATAATGCTACGGTAAATGCTTTATTAAGAGATAAATTATTAAAAACAGAGACCGATTTAACCGGCGGCAATAGTTACAGTTTTGCAGTAACTGCCGACACCGCTACACAGGGAATCAACAGATTTGAAATAGTACTCAATGCAAAATCAGCTGTAGCACCAGTGGTTGATAATAGCGCTTCCATAAGTGTGTATCCCAATCCTGCATCAGATTATATCTTAGTAAACCTACCTAATAATCAGGGTGCTTACCATATTAGTGTTACAGACCTGAGCAGTAAAACCATCGAAACAAAAACAGCAGAAACAGGTGGACTGATTAGTATTCCTGTTAAACAATATGCTACGGGCTACTATATTGTAACAGTGCGAAATGCGGGTAGTGTAGTGAGCAAAAAAATATTTAAAAATTAAACATCCCCTATTTTTTAGAACGAACCATTGGAGTGGTTCGTTCTAAAAAAATAAACCTTTCATTAAATACCCCCCGAATGAAAAAAATTTTTACCCTCCCCACCTTATTTTTTTTAGCCGTACTATTAGCACCTATGTTGCTACATGCCCAATCCGATCCAGGTGCAGATCCCGACACGGCACCCATTGATGGCGGATTAAGTATACTCCTTGCAAGCGGTGTTGGCTATGGTGTTAAGAAAATACGAGAAAAAAGAAACAAATAGCCTTTTCCTTAATTAGTGCTTATTGTAATAGCAGCGTTTTAAATGGGTATCCCCATTAAAACCATTTTATATTAAGATGCTTTCCATCAGTCCGTTTACAATACACTATTCTAGCGCATCGTCTAATGCTACGCTCGTTTGCAGCAAAACAACCATTTATTTCGACCAGTAACCTTAAAATTTTTATATGAAAAATTCACATAAAATAAAAAGCTATACGGTATTACTGATTTTATTTTTTTGTATGCAGGAAATAAAATCGCAAACTAGTTACGCATACAATTTTGAAAATGCGACAATTAATGAAACTACATTCACTTGGAGTGGTTACAACTTTTCAATAGCATCGAGCAATTCAGATGGAGGGCCTTTCACTATCAATAATTATAATAATAACAGTGTTTCATTGCATGGTTGGAATGGCAGTAGTTCGGATAGCTATTATATTGATAACGAAAATAGCGTAAACGTAGTTGGTCCTGCTTCCTTCACCATAGCGCTGACCTCTCCCATTTCTTCAATTAATTTAAAAAGTTTTTGGCTATATGTTGGAGATGTAAATGAAATGAATATATCAACTGGCACTGTAACTATTACAGGCTATAATGATGCTTCACAGGTTTTTCAGACAAGTCAGAATGGGGGCTGGAATAACAATGCCAATCTTCATAATGGATTCACTCTAATTGATTTATCGAGTTTTGGAGGTAATGATAATTCAAATAAAAACATTACTAGCTTTAGAATTGCCTCGGACAACAATATTGCTTACTTAGCTTTAGACGAACTAATATGGACTAACAGTATACCACCAACAGTTAGCAGTATTACTGCACTCAATACCTTAAGCAATAATTTAAGCTCGGAACAATATTCCGTTGTATTTTCAAAAAATGTAACTGGCGTGGATGCAAGCGATTTTACATTGGTTTCAACAGGGTCCGTATCGTCTGCAGGCATTTCGGTAACCCCAGTTTCTGCATCCACCTATACAGTAACTGTTAATAGCGTTACAGGCGATGGCACCCTTCGCCTTGACCTAAACAGCAGTGGCACAGGTATTACCGATGCTGCTGGGAATGCGATTAGTAGTGGATATTCCAGCGGCAATGTTTATACTATTCGGCATACTGCCCCTGTGATATCATCTGTTACGCTTCCTGCTAATGCTACATATATTACGGGCCAAAATCTAGACTTTACACTCAACCTATCGGAAGCGGTTACAGTTAATACCAGCGGAGGAACGCCTTATTTGTCAATAGGTTTAAATACTGGCGGTACGGTTCATGCAACTTATTTATCGGGCAGTGGTACTGCTGCGCTGGTTTTTAGATATACGGTTGTTGGTGGAAACTCGGATGATAATGGTATTAGCATGGCACCTAGTATTACGCTCAATGGTGCTACCATTCAAGATGCGGTAACCAATAATTTAATACCTGGGCTCAACAATGTTCCTTCCTCCTCCAGTATCTTGGTAAAAACAGCCACAATTTTACCCACTTTAACTAGCCCTAGTACTGCTAACTATGGTAGACATCTTAGTATTAGTTTTATTTTGCCCGAGGCTTTTGCACTGAATTCGGTTAAATTAATCTTTATAGGAACAGGAAGCACCAACACAATTTCACTTTCGAATGCCCCTTTAGTAGTTGGCACCAATAGTTTTATATTGGATACCAAAAGCCTAAATTCAAGTATCTATTTTGCCGCTGCATCTAATGGTAGCACGCTTAGCCCCGATACTTATACAGTTGCTGTATCGTTTCAAGACATTTATGGCAACCCTGCTAGCAATGCTTTTGCATCGAATGTAATTATTAATAATGATACCTATACTTGGACAGGTGCTAGTTCTACAAGTTGGACCGCTTTAAGCAACTGGAATACCAATGAAGTTCCAGATAATACCATCAATACCATCATTGCAGTTACAGCAAATCAACCCCTCATCAATACTTCACAGCAAATAAATAATTTAACCATTAATAGCGGCGCCTCTTTAACCATTAATAATCCAGGAGTACTTACGGTTAATGGCTTGGGCACAAATAATGGAACAATCACTGTGGCACCCGGTGGCTCGCTCATTAATAGCTCGGCCATTAGCAATGTAACCTTGCAAGAAAATGTAATTGCACAAAGAGGTTGGAGGGTATTTGGCAATCCGTTTACTACTATTCAAACTTTAAGCAACCTAGCTGCTACCAATGGCATTACGATTGGAACACCGGGCACAGGTATTACAGACACCCGTTTATATAATAATGCCAATAATACATGGGCTAACAATATAGCCGACATTAGTGCTAACTCCTTATTCGGATTATTTATTAGAGGATTAAGTTCAGAAGTAACTGGACTCAATTATTTGGGTGGCCCCTCGGCATTCACTTTTAGCATGACGGGTAGTTTAAATCCAAATTCGGTGAGTAGAAGCCAATCCACTAGTTATCCATTTAGATTAATCAGCAACCCTTATGCAGCACCCGTTAATACGCAAGCACTAACAGGGGGCGTTGCACTTCCTTATTATACTTACCAAATTATACAGGGAGGATCGCAAGCATTACAACAAACAAAAGCAGGTAGCTGGGTATCGCATATAACTTCTAGTACTAGTACCACCATTCCCGTATTGGGGGTGCTTGCTTATACGCCAACAAGCAGTTCAAGTTTCAATATTGGTATTACAGATCTTAATACAGGAGCCAGCCTGCAGACAGGTTTATTTGGAGAAGCCCCAACAAACGCAGCACTAGAATTAGTGGTGGAACAAGCGGGTATTTATCAGGACAAACTTTTTATTCGTCAAGATAAGAATGCCTCTGCGAATGGAATAGATCCCATTGACTTGCAAAAATTCACAAACGATGTAGTGAATGTTTATACCATTACGCCCGACCAAAAACATATGGCCATTGATGCAAGAAATCAGTTGGCAGACCCTATTCCACTGGGCATTAGCGCTACAGCTGGTGATTATAATTTTAGCGTTAATAGTAATACCCTGCCTACTGGAACTACAGTCTATTTAAAAGATAATTTATTGCATACACAAACAGCATTAACTACAGGAACTAAGTATCATTTTAGCATCCAACCAGATTCTACTTCACAAGGCGAACAAAGATTTGTATTGGTATTTTCGTCGAATACGAATATTGTACAAATTGCAGATTCAATACCAACCTTCAGTGCTAAAGTATTGGGCAATTTGATAAAAGGAAATTCGGTACAAGTAGAAATAGCTGGTAGTGCTACTCCTATTATGATTGTGGTAAAAGACATGAATGGCAAAACCGTTTCAGCTACAACGGCTGTTAATGGAACCAATACCCTTTCGCTTGGCAATAGCAATCCTGGTATGCAGTTGATACAGATAAGTAATGGTACGACTACCCTTACCGAAAAAATTATTAAACTTTAAATAGGCTGTTCATAAAAATAAGCCAAAGAAAATTTCATCTACCATAAAACATATTTAGCATGAAAAATATACTATTCATTTTATTACTTGTTATGGAGATAACAGTAAATGCACAAGTAGGTATTGGCACCACTTCTCCTGCTGCTTCGGCAAGATTAGATGTTACGAGTACCACACAAGGGTTTTTACCACCCCGTATGACCACTTCGCAAAGAGATGCGATTGCAAGTCCGGCAACCGGATTAGTAATTTATAATACTACTACCGCTGGTTTAGAATTTCGCAATGGTAATACTTGGGTAACTACCAATGCAGCAGCAAACATTTCTGGCACATTAGCGGTTTCAAATGGAGGTACTGGGGCAACAACACTTGCTGCCAATAGCTTGCTCATAGGTAATGGCACAAGTACAGTTCAAACCCTTGCACCAAATACTAACGGCAATATTTTATATGCGAATGGCACGAATTGGTTATCTAAAACGCTCACGATAAACAATGCTGGAAATAGTATTCCCTTTAACCATATTCAACCCTATTTAGCCGTAAACTATTGCATTGCAACAACTGGTTATTATCCTAGTAGAAGTGGTGCTGATCCATTTGTAGGGGAAATTGATATTTTTGGATTTAATTTTGCACCAACTGGATGGGCGCTATGTGATGGTTCTTTATTACCTATATCGCAAAACGCAGCTTTATTTTCGTTGTTAGGGACTAATTTTGGCGGGGATGGCGTCAGCACTTTTAGATTACCTAACTTACAAAGCAGAGTAGCTATTGGGCAAGGCACTGGAGTTGGATTATCCACTTATCAAATAGGCCAAACTGGGGGATCAGAAAATATTACACTAACAATCAGTAATATTCCTACACATTCACATACGGTATCGTACAATTAAATAATGATTAGAAAAAGCCTATTTATTTTTTACTTTTTTTATGCGTTAGTGTCAACTGCACAAACTGACAATAACGTTACTAGTAAAGAAACTACGCCTAATTCGAACGACTACACCCTTTTGCATATACTGCAACAAAAAGTTAAGCAACACCAAAATACGCCACTTAAAATAGCCATTATCGATGATGGCTTTAGGCTTACGCATAAGTCTTTTAAAAATTATATCTATACCAACCAAAAAGAAATACCGGGCAACCTACAAGATGATGATAAAAATGGGTATGTAGATGATATGCATGGCTGGGATGTATCGGACAATGATAACGACGTGACGGTAAAGAAAGGGAATGAAGCAGTATTCTACCATGGCACTTATATTGCGAGTATCATTACTTCCTTTATAGAAAAAGCCTTTGGTCCCGAGGCATCTAAGTTAGTAAAGATTATTCCCATAAAAGCAGTACCCGATCATGCTAAAAACACCTATTTAAAAGATGGCTATAAAGGATTTCAGTATGCCCAAAGTATGGGTGCTGATATTATTTGTTGTGCATGGTCTGGCGGTGTAATGACCAATGACGACAAATTGGTAATCAACAATTTATTGCAAAAGGGCACCCTAATTATTGCGGCTGCAGGTAACTTATTTAGCGAAGAAATACTAACCCCCGCCTCTATTGATGGTGTTATTTGTGTAGCTGCAATCGACTCCTTAGAGCGAAAAATAAAAGAATCAAATTATGGGATGAGGGTTGATTTAGCGGCCCCGGGTACTAACATATATGGCGCCTATCCCGAAGTAGATAATTCATTTATTTATGAAGGAGGCACATCGCCTGCAACAGCCATTATTTCTGGTTGTGTGGCTATTTTAAAATTGTGCTTTCCCTCTGCAACTTCAATAGAAATTACAGATGCACTAAAAAACACAGCTACCCCTATCGATAGCTTGAACCTTAGATACAGTGGTAAATTGGGCGCAGGTATACCCAATATTGAAAAAGCTATTGAGTTTTTGAGTAATAGCGAAATAAGATATTCCTCATTCGATTCTGCTCGTTCAAAAGGAAAGATTTATATTAAAAAAACGAAAAAACCGCAGCAATGGACTATTCATCCGGCAGGCGCCTTTCGTGGTATACATTTATATGCTAATAACTCCGATAACAAGGGAGATATTATGATTACAAATGCTGATACCATTTGCTATCAAGGCAAAATAGGTGATTTACTCGGTGGCCGATACTTACTAGGAAATAGTTTCAAAATTTTATTTCATCCACATGCAGGGAATTATGGTAATACCACTTTATCGTATTACCTAGAAACCATTGATTCAACCAAACTTTATTGTAGCGGACTCAATACAATCGAAGTAACCGGTGATGGCATATTAACCGATAATAGTGCAGAGCATAATTATGCAAATAACTGTTCTTGCCAATGGCAACTTATAGCACCAACAGGAAAAAAAATCAGTATCGAAATGCTAGAAATGGATACAGAACCTAATACAGATTATATCTGGTTTTTTGATGGAGAAGCTACATTACCAGAAAGGCTATTGGCTAAATTTTCGGGCATTACGAAACCTCCTACTATACAATCTTTGAGCAACAAATTATTGATTTGGTTTTTAACCGATAGCCTTCACACAGGCAAAGGCTGGAAAATGAGCTATAAGCTTATTGATTAGTTTCTATTGATCACTGATCTACTAAAATGTTGGTAATATTGCCCCGTCTATCATAACTACAGCGCCCCCAATGGCCTATTGGATAGTATATCCTATTAGTTTTGCTAATTTCCCTTTACGCTTTTGGCATAGGAATTTATTTTTATACCTTTATGTTTAAACAATTGCCATTTTATTACTAAAAGAGAAACAACTACTTATTAATCATTCTAATAAACGATCTGCTTTTATGAAGAAGTTAAGCCTCCTACTTTTATTTGCATTGGTTCTTTTTATCGCTAGTACGAACGCTCAAAAACAAACCGATAATGCTTTTGCGGGTGTAAAAGATCGTAAATGGTGGAAAGAAGCCGTTGTATACCAGATATACCCACGCAGCTTTAAAGACAGTGATGGTGATGGTGTAGGCGACCTAAAAGGCATTATTAGTAAACTAGATTATTTAAAAAGTCTTGGAATAAATGTAGTATGGCTGAACCCTATTTATGGTTCGCCCAACGATGATAATGGATACGATATAAGCGACTATCGCAACATCATGAAAGAGATGGGTAGCATGGCAGATTTTGATGCGCTACTCAAGGGAATGCATGAGCGTGGCATTAAATTAGTTATGGACCTTGTAGTTAATCATAGTAGTGATGAACATGAATGGTTTAAACAAAGCCGTAGCAGTCGTACCAACCCCTATAGAGACTATTACCATTGGTGGCCTGCCGAAAAGGGCAAACCTGCTGCCCGTAGCAGCTATTTTGATATTAATGGAGATGCTTGGCTATATGATACAGCCACTAACAGCTATTTTCTACATATATTTAGTCGTAAGCAACCCGACCTTAATTGGGAAAATCCAGCCCTTCGTAAAGAGGTATATAGCTTAATGAAGTTCTGGTTCGATAAGGGGGTAGATGGTTTTCGGATGGATGTGATTCCATATATTTCTAAAGACACCAGCTTTCCACCCCTACCCAAAGAATACAGTAATAACTTTTCGGGCTACTATGCACAAGGACCTCATTTGCATGAATACCTTAAAGAAATGAACAAAGAGGTATTGAGTAAATACGATATTATGACCGTAGGTGAAGGTGCAGGTGTGGAAATGAAAGATGCCCTAAAATTTGTAGATGAAGATAGAAATGAGTTGCAGACTTTCTATCATTTTGATCATACAGGTTATGGAAGAAGAAAAGATAATAGTAAGTATGCCGACCCTAATAATCGCAAACTCCCTGAACTAAAAGCCGTATTTACTAAATGGGATAGTGTTTTTGCAAATAAAGGATGGGGCACTATTTATTTCACCACACACGATCAAAGTAGAATGGTTAGTCGTTTTGGTAATGACTCTACCTATCGAGAAGCTTCTGCTAAAATGCTATATACCCTGCTACTTTCGATGCGTGCAACCCCTTATGTTTATGCAGGTGATGAAATTGGGATGACCAATATTCGCTTTAAATCTATAAAAGACTATCGCGATTTAGAAACCATTAACTACTATAAACACTTACAAGAAACAGGTGGCGATACAGAAACATTTATTAAAAATCAGGCCGAAGTAAGTCGTGATAATAGTCGAACCCCTTTTCAATGGGATACTAGTAATAATGCAGGTTTTACAGCGGGCACTCCTTGGTTAAAAGTGAATCCTAATTATACTAGCATTAATGTTGAGGCAGCAAACAAGGACCCAAATTCTATTCTTAACTACTTCCGGCAAATGATTCAATTACGGAAGAAGAATCCAACTTTAATCTATGGAAAATATACGTTGCTAGATGCTGCCAACTCAGATGTATATGCCTATACAAGAGAATTAAATGGGAACAAAGTATTGGTGGTGCTAAGCTTTAGTAATGACGGAGGCCGTATGAAATTGCCCGCAGGCATGGAATTAAAAGACGAGCTCATCAATAATTATGATCAAAAATTAGTAGTAACCAACGGCATCATAAAACTAAAACCTTGGCAAGCGGTAGTAGTGAAACTAAAATAAGGAAGCACCGATGGATGGTACTAATAAATTAAGGCAAAGCCTCATCTGTTTTGATGGGGCTTTGCCTTAATAACATAAATGAATTATTTTTTTAATCTAGACCAATTGGCTAATAATGAAGTGAAATGTCTGGTAAGCTTCAGTCTACAGAATGCATCTTATTAAAATAAAAAAACATCCTCGATAAAAAGGATGTCATTGGGTATATGATTTGTTTTAAAGTATCTCTATTTATACACAACTGTAAAACTCTGTGATGAAGTATTTGTAGGAGTTGCAACTGATGAAACTTTTATTGTGGCAAGACACCAATGCTGTTGTGGCATATTGATTAAAGTAAAAGAATTCTTTGCTGTATTACTAACTAATGGAGGATTTTGAATAATAGATACACTATTTGTTTGGTCAATTACTATTAGTTCGATTTTTATTCCTAAACTAGATGGCATTGCAGAATTGAGTATTACATTAACATTAAAACTACTACTTGTTGACACACTCGCATTTGACGCATCAATAGTAAATAGAATCGGCGGTTCTTGCGAAGACTGAGTTGCTCCCGATGATTTACTACATTGTATTGAACTAATAGATATTATTACTGTAAGTATTCCAATAAATATTTTTCTCATCTTCTATCTGTTTTGAATTATTAATTGTTGCGTTTGCTCATAATCCTTACCTAAAATTTTCAAGAAATAATTTCCTGATAATATTCCATCCAATGAAATAGAAGTGCTTTGCTTATTTGTACTGATTTGTTTAATAACTTTTCCATTTGAATTGATTAATTGAATAGTTAATCCCGATGTTGGAAATTCAGTAAATTGAAGCATTACCGCTGTTGTTGCAGGATTTGGGAATAATTTAGCAATATGATTATTTGGTGTTGAGACCGGTATATTTACAGCAGTAACTACTAATACAAAACTATCACTTACATTTCCACATCCATTATTGTCTATGACCTTTACTTTATAACTTCCTGTTGTTAGCGGTCTATAATATGCACTTGTAGCACCAGAAATATTATTATTTGCTAGCATCCATTGGTAATTAATTCCAGTTGCTGTTGTGGAGAATTGAGTTCCATTCCAATTTAAATTTGGCTTGTTTGGTAATGGATTTACTGTAATGACTGTTGTTAAAGACCTTATTTTACACCCGCTTGCATTAGTAACTTCAACAGTGTAATTACCTGTTGTATTTGTGATATAACTTGTTGCGTTTGCATTACTAATAGCTACTCCGTTTAGATACCATTGATTGCCTATATTAGCACTAGAGAACAATGTATCTACTCCTCCCTGGCAAAAGGTTATTGGATTGATAGAGTTTATTATTGGTATGGAAGGAATTGGATTCTCAACCACCGTAATATTGTTTGATGTACTTGAAGTATTGTTTGCAAACGTTACTTTCACATTATATATACCACCTTGTTTTACTATGATACTTTGCGTAATAGCACCATTTGACCATAAGTAAAAACTTGCGGCACTTGAAGTCAATAAAACACTATCGCCTTGACAAAAAAT
>Ga0164297_10001098_pt1 | contig 29829 bp, 28 predicted proteins | sample GEODES058metaG_FD_113539 | JGI IMG/M metagenome (GOLD analysis project Ga0164297, IMG submission 113539) | Dystrophic lake water microbial communities from Trout Bog Lake, Wisconsin, USA - GEODES058 metaG | ecosystem: Environmental > Aquatic > Freshwater > Lake | place: USA: Trout Bog Lake... | reverse complement strand
GTCTGACAGTCTCTTTGCTTGCTGAATTTCTTGTCTGCCTGTTGCAATCGCATCTTCAGCTGGTCCTCATCAATCTCGTTTAATAAGAACGAGACCCTAAGTTCGCGGTTCCGCCATTCGTAGTTGTTGGCCACTCGTATCTCAGCTTGTTGTAAATGAATAATATTCTGAATAAATGTCATGAGTTTGTCATATACAGCCTCGTATTTTCCCCCTTGGTCGCGTAACATAACCTTGTGGCGTCTTAACTCTCTGAACTGTCTTAACATACTCTCTAGGGTGATACCATCTTCGCATACAGGAACATCAAGAGGATCACGTGGGACAGACCCCTGTGTATTCCTGAGCCACTCATAGTAATGCGGGTTGTGTATCTTTGTCTCGAGCTTACCTGTCTTCCAACTGAAGGCCGTGTGACACTGAGTACACCAGATTTGGTCACACCCGTCTATCTTAAAGATAGCCGCTGAGCACTTTGGGCATGGCTTTGTCTCCTTCTTCAACACACGTGCTGTCTCTACGTTGTTAGGGTCGCATGTGTGTTCAGCATCCTTAGATTGGCCAATGACCTCGTGGCAATCGGGACAGGCCCATGTGGAGCAGAGACCGCACTTCCACTGGGTAGAAAGGTAGCCACGGCAGTCATCTACAGAGCATGGTTGCATGAACTGACGGCGTTCTTCCACTTCGGGCGCACCTCCTCCTCCAGCGGCATTCAGCGTAGTCGGGTCCCTCCAAAGACGGTCGCGCTCTTGTTTTAGTTGTCGTTTCTGACCAAAAAGTGCTCCAATAGCAACATCAATATCGTAAAGCTCTTGCTTTAGCTCTAGTTTTTTATTAATAAGTGCGGTAATAGCATCATTATCAATAGCGCTAATCTCTTTATCTATTGCTCTTATGCGGTATCTGGCCTCGGCATAAATTTGAGTGGCTGGTAGAAGAGCTTTCTCTCGTTCGAACAAGAGGTTCTCTCTCCATGCTTTGAGCTCCCGATTTATGAAAGTGGCAGAGAATGAGTCGCGTAGGAATTTGCGCGTCCACTCCTTATCACACGCCGAGTTCATACACTTAGCGACAGGCTCACTGATAATGTATGTCTTACAGCATTCGCGACAAGCGGGAAACTGGCAATACATACACTCGACGCAAGCACGCGAGGACTTGTTGAATTTTTCACAGCAGATGTTGCAGGTGGACATGGTTCGTTGTAAATGATTGGACTTGCGGGGCAAGAATTGTGCTCATCATCCAAACGAAAAAAAGCAAATCGATTTTTTATGGGGGACATATAGGGAGAGAACAAGCGCGGAGACCGGGGTCTTCCCCTAGAAAATAAAAACCACCAAAAAGATAGTCATAAAGGAATATTGATAATTATACCTTTATGACTACTTCTTGAAACCCTTCTTGTATCCACCAAAAATATTGTCATAAAGAAATAATATAAATATTCTCAGTTTAAAAATAATAACATGCCAACTCATTATGAAATCTTAGGAGTTTCAAAAGATGCCGATGAAACGGCTATCAAGAAGGCATACCGAAAATTATCTTTGCAATACCATCCTGATAGAAATGGTGGGGACCCTGCCGCTACAGAAAAATACAAGGCTATTAATGAAGCACATGAAATTCTTTCTGACACACAAAAAAGAGAACAATATGATGCTGAATTACAATTCGGTCCTGGCGGGGGTTTTCCTGGGGGCGGATTTCCTGGAGGCGGATTTCCAGGAGGTGGTCCCGGTGGAATGAATGATTTTTTTAATATGATGTTTGGCGGGGGTTTTCCTGGAATGGGTCCAATGGGTGGTGGTCCTGGAATTAGAGTCTTTCATTCTAATGGAAGTGGCGGAATGGAACATATTTTCCAGCAATTAAACAAACCGCAACCCATTCATAAAACGGTTTGTATATCATTTGAACAGGCTTATCATGGCACTACAGTTAAAGTAGATATCGAAAGACAAATCATAAAGGAAAATTCGCGATATATTGAGAACCTTGAAATGAATATTAATATTCCTGCAGGGGTGGATGAGAATGAGACGATGACGATTGAAGGCCAAGGACATTCTGTTATGGATGGACAAATTCGAGGAGATATTAAATTGGATTTCAAAATAGAGAACAACACTATTTTCAAACGAAGTGGGCAGGATTTAGTTTATTCGCGGTCGATTTCATTGAAGGAGGCCTTGTGTGGCTTTGCATTTGAAATCCAGCATATTTCTGGAAAAACTCTCAATATGAATAATACGCAAAATCCGACGATTGTCAAACCCGGGTTTAAGAAAGTAGTTCCAGGATTGGGATTTAATAAGGGAGGTCAAACAGGAAATCTGGTCATTGAATTATCAGTAGATTTCCCAGATACCTTGACAGAGGAACAAATTAATTCATTGAGGGATATTCTATGAATTTCTTTATGACAAAATATAAGATAAGTGTATATATGACTGAAGAATTATTAGTCCGTTTAATGAATGATGTGAATTCAACATTAGGCGATTCTTATATAGCAAAGCCAAATGATGTAGATCGTCTTGAATTATATGAAGTAATTAGAAAAAAAATGGAAAATTATACACTTTTAGTTAGTGATCAAGACCTCCGAGACGTAAAAATAAATTATGATAACCCTCATGACGGAACAAAAATAAAATCATATTTTTATATAGGACGTAATTCTAATGGTAAAACTATACTCCATTATAAATTATCTGAAGATAAACCAGAAGATAGTATCCCATTATCAAGAACTTTTATGGGAGTCAATTACCCATTATTTAAAGTTGCAGTAAGACCTAGTGGTGGTAAAAAAACCCGTAAAAGAAGAAATCGTCGTTTGTCAAAAAGAAGAAAATCACTAATCCGCCGGAATTACCCGGATTTCCGGTAAGCAATCGATTTCTTCTTCATCGTCTTCTTCATTTTCATCATTTTCATTCGTTTCATCGCCTTCTACTTCGCATTCTTCTATCAATGTAGCAATATCTTTTGTTATTCTTTCATGATTATTATATAGTAAAATTTTGATACAGTCCTTTTTGTATTCCTTGTAATTCGGATATTTTACCCCACTGGGGTCTTCGAATGGCTCGTCGCTATCGCAACGATCCATAAATCTTTGTAGAACCACTTTGGTTTTTGCGTCTATTTTGTTTCCATGTTCCATTTCGTCATAGATTTCATTAATATTATAAATACGATAATCGATGATATCCTTAATAATATCATTCTTTTTGACAGTCACAAAGAACCCTTTCGAACCATCATATTGATAGGCAAATTCATCTTTTAAATTCGTAATAACGATATTTTTGAACTGATTGTAGTCTCCACAATGAGCAATTTCAACTAATTTGTCGATGGATTTGAATTTTGCATTCAGAATTTGTTTCTTTTGTTGCTCTGTGAGAACATTCAAAATATCTTCTGAACCCACATTACATATTTGGATATGATTGTTGTTATTTATGGTATTCAGGGAATTGGTATTATGAGACTGGTTCATATAATAACTGCGTTCCATCAGGAGTTTATTGATGGATTTGAAAGATTTTGTTGTTAAGCTTGTTGTTTTTATTAGTTTATTCTGAAGTTTTATGATTGTCTTTGTGAGTGCTTCTTGGTTTAACTTTAATTTTTTGTTTTCTTCGGATATTTTTTCAATAGTGTCTTCTTTTTTTTTGACAGTATTTTTACATTTTTTTTCATGAAACCATCTTGATTGAAATAATTTATAAGATTTAATACAATATCTACATTGATATTCATTATTTTTTTGAGAAACAACTATTGGAGTTTTTTTATTAGTTGTATTTATAGAATGAAATTTCTTATTATGGTTAGATAAACTGGATGCCGACGCATATTCTTTGATACATAACAGACATTTATATTCTTTATTCATTATAGAAATATAACATAATCCTTTATATTATTCTTTATAATAGTTCACTTTTACTTTATAATACTTTATATTACTTGATATTTTCATTTTCTCAAATATTATATTTTTATTACCATATATCATAATAAATATATTATATCTTAACAAAACATAGTGTAATTGAAAAAATGAACTATCAAGTTTTCTAAATAATTTGAAAAGTGAATAAAAATTCCAAAAAATGAAACTTGAATTTACTTTATTGGATTTTTAAATTACTTGATTATCTTCACTTTCTTAAAATCTATATTTTAAGACCAGTTATGATGTCAATATATTACAATGATAATATTTTATGATGTCAAAATAAAGTGAATAATAAAGTTGTCTTCACTTTTTCTATATATGGAGGAAAATATTTTCTTGAAATTAAAAATTATATATAGAAAAATCTGAAAATGAGAAAAAAATATTTTTATACATATAAAATGAAAAACCTCAAAAATATATTTATAATTGAAGAAACTTGATATTATTCATTTTTACTTTATCAAATATTCACTTTTCTTGATTTAATTCACTTTTTGAAATCAAACATGTTTATTACGATGTATGATAACATAATATGTATGTTATCATTTTTTATGCTAAGAACAAAATATTTAAAATCAAGTGCTGTTCACTTTTTTAATGTATGGAGGAAAAATTTTTCTTGATTTAAAAAATTATATATTAGAAATTTCAAAATGGAAAAATTATACGTTTTTATTATTTATATAGAGAACATTAAAAATATATAATATACCTTGTAATTTTTCATCAAAAAGTGTAATATTCGACCAAAAAAGTGTAATCTTCGACCAAAAAGTGTAATATTTGAAATTTATATACTAATATATATAACATCATATATGGTGTTAATGTTTATGAATACGCATAAATTTTCATATAAAAAGTGTAATCTTCGACTATTTTAACGAATTTTTTCTTGATTTCAAAAATTATATATATTAGAAAATGGAAAAATTGTATCTTATATATTTGAACAAGTTGTCAAAAAGGAATATATTACTTTTTGACTTATGATGGTTTTTATTTTGTAAAATTTATACCGATGAACATTTGAAATGTGACACATCCCCCTTATGCTGCGTATTTCATCCATAATGGCTTAAAGCCGTTTATGGGACATTTTATATCAGTAACGATTTGATACACCTCCTTCGAGGCGTGTCTCATTTCAATCTTCACCGGTATAATTCTTCAACGGTGTAAATTCTTTATGACGATAATTTTATTTTTCAATTTCTTTTATATTTTTTATTGATTTTTTTCTTTTATTACCTTTTCTTCTAGATCTCGTTTTCTTAGATTTTGGTTTTTCATATTCATTTAACAGTTGTTCTAATTCATCTTGTGTATCAGAATTTTCTCTTATAAATATTGGTGGCGTAATTATTCCTTTAATCATTTTTTGAAAGTTCTCATTATTACCTAATCTATCAACCATTTTAGTTACTGAGTCATGTATTTTTTCATTATAGTCTTTGTCATTCTCTTGATTCTCCAATGCTTCAAGTAATTTATGTAAAGATAATCTTTCTTCAACCGTATCATTCCACCATTCATTTGAGGGATTGGAAATTTTTGATAGGTTGCGTTCTAATGAATTAGGCAATGAGGTAAATTCAGTCGATTGACTTGTCATACCTTTTTCTGTTATTTTTAATATAGAATTATTTATAGACCAATTATTATTTAATTTTTTTAGGAAAGAAAAATCTGTAATGGAATCACTATTTTGGCCACCATGTAACATACTTCGATTGAACCCTAATAAATCATACCGATGTAAATTATAAATGCCCCACCCTTTCTCACTAACAGTATTTATAAAATGTTTTGAAATTTTATTACGATATCTATCTAGAATTTTAAATACAGATTCATGATATGTTAAATCTAATGTTATTCTAGGAAGTTCATATTCCATTATATTTCTAACTCTATTTCGTGTAGTAATTTGGATAGGTTCTGATAAACCAAAATCAATCAGAATTGTTCTTCCTTCTAATTTTGTATTTCCTTCATTCGTAAAATAAGGATATTTTGTATGTATTAGAATATTACTATTATGAAAATCACCATGTTTGTATCCATAAGAATGTAAGTTACTTAATTCATATAATGAAAATAATTTATACTTATCAAATTCCGTTTTATCTATATATTTTTCTAAATCTGTTAATAATCGATAACCCTCCATAAATTCCATTACTATAAATGATATGTTATTTTCGAATAAAGTATGAATAATATTATAATCTGTATCATCATTCTTACGTAGTTTTAACTTTCTTAAGATATTATTTTTTATAATAATCTTTATTGAATCTTTTATATTAGAAATTCCAGCAATTAATGCTGGACATAATGGTTCAAATAAACTCAATGGGTCTGATAATGATTTTATAAATATGTCTTGTTGAATATTAAATTCTCTTAATAATGATTCTGTAGATGTTATATTTGTTATACTTGTTCTGCCACTTCGATTAAAACCATCTTGTTCTCCCCATAATGAAAACTTGATTAAGAATTTATTTATTGGAGTATCAAATCCATTCATTCTAGTAACTCTACACGGTGAAAAATCCTTAAATTCAGGAAGTAAAGTAGCTAATATTGTAATTCCAGATGTTGTATTTTCTGTAAATATTTCATAATTTGAATTTATTATGATATATGATAATACTTTACCAATGGTTTTATATTCTGGAAGTATTCGTATTCCACCTTTTTGTCTCATATATAATTATTACATATATACATACATGGAAAATACAGAAACAATATAAAACAAATATAATAATAAATAAAAAAACAATGATAACCGATGAACAAAAAGAATGGATCAAAGACCCTATTAAAAACAAGGTTATTTTTATCTTTTGGACAGGAACGAATGAAATGTCTTTCAGAAGAGTTCATTGTATTAATGCTCTCAAAGAACAAACCGGATGTAATGTTCTCTTGGTTGATGTAAATAATCTGCCGTATTTCATTCTACCAGATTATCCACTTCATCCTGCCTATCCCTATTTGTCAGAAACACATAAATGTGACTACTTACGAACATATTTTATGAGACATTATGGAGGTGGATATTCGGATATCAAAATCCCCAATGGTTCCTGGGTCGAAGCATTCGAATGTCTAGAAAAAGACCCAGAGGTATGGATTAATGGTTATCATGAGTCTTGTCCAGAAGCCATTGCATTCGGTCCTGCCGCTCATCTATGGGAACATCTTCCAGGTAATGGTGCATATGTTATTCGCGCACAAACGCCTTTTGTTATTGAATGGACAAATAAACAAGCCCATGTTCTCAATCATCATTATGAGGCCCTGAAAGAAAATCCATCAACCCAACCGGATTGTTGTATTGAATATGTTCCTGGGACGAAGTATCCCTTACACTGGAATGAACTCTTGGGCAGGATTTTCCATGAAGAAGCTGCAAAAGTCATTGACAGAATAAGATTCAATATCCCCCTTCCGGATTTCAATTTTTATCGTTAGTTCTTTACTTGCGTTAAAATAATAAGGTATCGAGACCTTATACATATTATTATTTATGACAAATAATAACATGTAACTTATGATAAATCTAAGCACTAATACGCTTAGTGGGAATTTCAACATCCACAATGTAAATCGAATTCTCAGTCATAATAATATATTCTTTTCCAACTTTGAAAATCTTAGCAATAGGACTCGTGTATTCCTCCTCAGATTTTACCAAAAGTTTCTCTTTGTTGTCCTTGACGCCAATGAGAACAGACTTGTCCAAAGAATTTGTCCAATAGTCGAGCATAATCGGCTTGTCCTCAACAATACCCAATTTGGCGGCGTGTTGAAGAGTGGTTACTTCGGGTAATCTATACCCATTAGGTGTCGTATTTGAATTATTAATAGGAGAGGCAGCAGCAGGCGCAACAGAACCGCCTGGCGTAGTAGGAACTTTTGAACTCATTTGATTTATAAGGTATATTTAGATACTACTTTAAATCATTCCAACGAATATTTATTTATTCTTTCTTTTTCTTTTTCTTTTTCTTTTTCTTTTTCTTTTATTCATTCTTTCTTTTTCTTTTTCATTAAAAAATCCCTAAATGATATTTTGTATCCCCATTTTTATGAGAACCTGATAACTAATTACTTTGTGACACTTCTAAGAAATAATCCGGAGACATTTTAATAGACCTTTTACGAATTTTCGTCTTTTTGGCCTTCGCAATCGGTCCTTCATTGACTACTTTAATAGAATCATATTCCGCTGTCAAAAACCGTTTAATATATTCAAATACAAACAAAAGCACTTTCTCACTACAATTTCCAACAATTAAACAAGAACCTGTCCGAAATATCATAAAGGAAATCTCGGTATATTTCTTACTGTCAATTAGCTCGCTCATCTTCATCTGACGATCTTCGGGAATAACACGGCCTTGTTGGTCAATACCATCGAAACCAATAACATTATTGAAATAAAACTTGCATTTTACACCGGGATAAGAACATGGGTCATAAGCCGATTCAATGCCGTATTTATCGCTCCTTAAAATTGCATGACACTTCTCTCGATCGATATAAAATCCACAATTGAAATTTGAATTGATGAGAACATTCTCGTCTCCCCTATCTTCATCGACATAAAACAGGGGTTTCTCGTTATGTGGTCCCAAAATATCCAAAACCATTCTCTGAACATTCACCAATAACTCGTTATTTAAGATACCCGGGATTTCCAGTTTTCCAGTATTAAATACTTTCACATGAATTTCTTTGAATTCGCCACCGCAATAGAACCGTAAAATCATGGCAAAACAATTGTAAAATGCGTTTTTCTGCTTACTGCGAGCATTCATAATATCTTTTTTTGACAGACCTACTGTAAGTTTGCGTTCATCCTTGAATTTTATCCGACGAGCAGTAGGATTGTCAATTTGTTTGATAACATAATCGCGGTAATATGGAATATCCTTAAGTCTTTCTTGATAAGCCTCGTATTCCTCTTTTGTCTTGGAAACAATCTTCATTTGCTTCTTTATGACACCTTCTTGTTGTTTCCAATATTCCACTATCGGAATAGCCCAGAAAATTCTCTGAATATCGATTTCCTGATTCAAATAGAGAACTTTCGTTTTCGTGGAAATATAAAGGTCATTACACACCGGTGATGGATATTCGGGTTTTATATCTATTACAGGCGTGTTCTCAATCTTCTTCTTTGAGACATCATATATGGAAGTATCGATTGAAATCCCTCTTAGAAAGTTTTGCCATTCGATATCTGTAGTTGTCATGTTTCGGTTATCAATATAAAGAACCACTCATTCTTTATATTATTTTCAATTTTATCACAAGCCTACTTAAGATGCCATGTAAGCATATCTAAGAATATCTTCCAAATTTGAATCGGGCGCACTATGAACAACGCACTCAGCTGTATCTAAAAACCTGCCGGTTATGGCTTCCGGTTTGGTTCTCAAAATGTAATTATAATAATTCTTCAATATGTTTCTCTTATCAATATTGTATTGAATACTGGTTTCATAAACATAATTCAAAAATTCTTCGACGGTTTCAATTGTTTTTATCTTTTTTAAGAACAATGCATATAAGTTCTCATAAACGACATCGGTTAGAATAGTTGTATCCCATTTCAACATAGATTGATGTAGCTGAATGAAATTAATCATACTGCGAATATCGGATTTATACAATTTCTGAATGGTATCAATAACCCCTTCAGACAACTCGATGTTCTCACAAACGGCTATTTGTGTAAGAAATCGGTCAATGTCTTTTTTAGGCAATTGATTAAAACGAATAGCAATGAATTCATTTTTAAGACTTTCATCGATCTTACTAATATAATTACAAATCAGACAAAACCGGACATTTTGTCCAGAACTCTGTAATAGATATTTAAGCGCCTGTTGAGCATTCTTTGTCATATAATCGACTTCATCCAAAACGACGAATTTAATACCCTTTTCAAACAAATTCTTAGAGCGAACAAACTGAAAAATCTGGTTTCGAATAACATCAATACCTCTCTCATCAGACGCGTTCAAATGGAGAACAGTGCTTCTAGAAATTTGACCGTGTTTTTTCTGATAAGAATGAATGAGATTTATGATGGTTGTCGTTTTACCTGTTCCAGGAGGGCCATAAAAAAGCAGATTAGGAAAATAATCGGTTCTCAAAATCCTTGTAAAAATAGTTTTATTTAGAGGGTCGAGAACAATATCGTCAAATTGTGTCGGTCTATATTTCTCAACCCATGGAATATTATTTTTGGCGGTTGTCGATGAATTATCTTGTGTAGTCATGAGATATATTATTCTTTATGACACACTTATATCGTTTTTTTCACGATATAGAAAAATAAGATGATATATATACAAAAATGCCAGAATATTCGAATGGACCAGGGAATCTTCATGTTATTTTAGGACCTATGTTCTCAGGAAAGACAACTAGACTGATTGAACTGACCAAAAAACATGACAATTATGTTATGATTAACTATGCCGGTGATACTAGATATCATCCCACACTTCTTTCTACACACGACCGAAGGATGGTTCCCTGCATACAGTCATATGACTTGACGCCTCTTCTTTGTCATAAAGATGTAATTACATCTGACGCCGTATTCATTAATGAAGGCCAATTCTTCAAAGACCTTTACTATGTTGTCCGTATATTGGTAGAAGAACAGGGCAAAAATGTGGTAGTTTGCGGATTAGATGCAGATTTTCGTCGAGAACCCTTCGGAGATATGATTAAACTAATAAACCTTTGTGACACGGTTGAGAAACTTCGGTCCAAATGCGTTCGATGTGGTATGCCTGCGCCCTTTACCTGGAGAACTACTTCCGAACAATCACAGGTCTTTATTGGTTCTGATGAATATGTCCCCCTTTGCCGAGGGTGCTATATTGTTACATAGATTGATGTAGGCATTTTTACAATATTTTCCCCCAATAAATCGAGAACCTAGACAGAAATCAATTAAAAAAAGGGTTTAAAAGTGTTTGGCGAGAACCGTCTATATGACAAATACAAAAGATACGAAAAAAAGAGGTAGAAAAAAGAAGGATGATGAGCCTACTATACAAGAACCTATTATTCAAGAGACCATTACAATTTCTGTAGAAGAATCAGTTGAACCTGCTGTTGAAACGGGTGAAGTAGACGGAATTCTTAAAAAACGCGGAAGAAAGCCAAAGGGAGGCAAACTCATTTTAAAAACAGAGACGCCGGTAGAGACCCCAGTTCCTCCAACAAATGTTATTCTTCATTTGAGATGTTCTCTTAAAGACCTAGATATAAAAAATGAGAACATGACTGACCCTTTGGAATATAATCCAGAGGTGCCTCCAGATATTATGTCTTATGAGGAAAAACCTACTGGGTTCTCAGTATATATCCCAGAGGAACAATCTCAGACGAACTCTCTGGTAGTTGATAAATTGGCATATCTGGATGTAATATGTAGAAAATGTAGTCAGGTTCTTTCTCCTGATAATAAAGAAGACACAGATGAACCAACTAGCGCTTCTCTCTTAGAAGAAAACAATGTAAAACTAAAAGATATTCATCAAAAACTAAAAAAACTAAGGGTCCAGTTCTATAAAAACACATTAAATGATAAAAAATCGGCTTGTTTCTGGTGCACATATGATTTCGATAATGAACCGTGTTATATTCCAAAATACGAGATGGATGATACGGTTGCTGGATATGGATGTTTTTGCAGACCAGAATGTGCGGTAGGATACTTAATGAATGAGAGTATCAATGATTCTACAAAATTCGAGAGATACCAATTATTAAATCAAATATATAGCAAAGTTTATGGATTTAAAAAGAATATTAAGCCAGCCCCTAGTCCATATTATCTTTTGGACAAATTTTATGGTTCTCTTACGATACATGAATATAGGAAGTTGCTGAAAACCGAACACATGTTACTTGTTTTGGACAAACCACTCACACGTATTCTACCGGAATTACACGATGATAATGACGAATTTATATTAAATATTTATGGGGGTGTTAAAGGAAATCAAGGGACAAGTTCGGGACAGTATAAAGTGAAAAGACAGAGTGAAAAGGCACAGGGTCCAACAAAAAACAGTATAATAAAAGATAAATTTGGAATGGCATAAAGAATATAAAATCATATTGTTTATAAAAACAAAATGATTTCCGTAAATATTATGGGTGGCTTGGGCAACGAGCTTTTTATGATTTTCACGACATTTGCATATGGTATCCAACACAATCAAAAAGTCATTTTTCCTACGAATCCCTATATGGGTGAAAGACATACTTATTGGCATTCATTTTTGAAAGACCTTGTTATTTTTACAACTCAAAATCCGGCAAATGGTATGAGTGATTATGAAGTTCTCAGTCTTCCGAAATACTATGAGCAGGGTTTTCATTATACACCTCTTCCATATTTCTCTGAGAATGTTCTCTTATTTGGTTATTTCCAAAGCCCAAAATATTTTGATCAATTCAAAGAGACAATCTTCAAGATATTACATCTTTATGACAAACAGAAAGATATTCGTAATAAGTTCTCTTATTTATTTGAGAAAGATAGTTCATTGACAGATTCTATTGTTTCTATGCATTTCCGATTAGGTGATTACAAGACAAAAAGACTACATCATGCTATTATGAATTATGAATATTACGAAAACTCTCTACAACATATTGTTAATAATATTCCTGTAAAACGTATTCTCTATTGTTGTGAAAGCGAAGACAATGAATATGTTGGAGAACAAATAGCTAGACTTCATTCAAAGTTCTCGAATATCGAATTTGTAAAAATACCAGATACTGCAGAAGATTATGAACAATTATTAATCATGTCTTGTTGCGACCACAATATAATTGCTAATAGTACTTTTAGTTGGTGGGCGGCATATTTCAATCAAAATTCTCCGAAAATGGTGTGTTATCCATCGGTCTGGTTCGGAGAAGCATATAAAGATAATGAGCATAATGATTTATTTCCAGCGAATTGGATACAAATACAAGCCAACCCGAAACATCATAGCATACCTTTATAAGGTATGGAACCTACGGTTCCCCTACGACCCCTCCCTTCAGGCTCCGCCAATTTGTTTAGAATTTGTCATAAAGATATTATGATAAATTATTATTTTACTCCTTTTTGATGGGTTTTCTAGAAAGGAAGGGGTCGTAGGTTACCTATTTTTTAGAATACAATGTTCCATAAATATGAACAAAAATGGTATCTGCTTCGCGTTCGAATTCGACCCTTGTATTATAACATCTACGGTTTTCACCTAATAGGATACCGACTTTGGTAAGAGCTATATTTCTCAATCTGTCATAAACAGCATTCTCGATACCTTTGGCTCCGAAGAAATTGCCGATGGCAGTTATGGTATCTCTAATGGCATTGATAGCCATAGAATCGGTGAAATGGAAAATACCTTCTCGGACATATGCCTTGCTTTTATTTGGCTCTGTGCTGATGTTTTTATTTAAATAGAAAAAATCTACTGAATTAGCAGGGTCGGACATTTTTTCTCTAAAATCCTTAATTTCAGCGGATTCTTCGCCGGTCGATCCATTCGAAGTTGCAACGGCTGCTCCTACAGCAGCACCTGTTGCAACACCTGCCGCTGCAATTTCTGCATCTGCTTCAAGTGTTGAACTTTCTGGGGAAATAACATCCGGCATGGGTTCTTGAGGGGTAAATTCTCCTTGGATACCTTCCGCAATAGGTTCTCCTGTTTGACCATATATAGGTTCAGTTTCGATAGGTTCTCCGATTTGACCATCTACAGGTTCAGGCATGGGGGTTTCGATAGGTCCAATTTGAGGAACAGGTGTTTCGATTGGAATATCAGAAGGCGGTGGCAATTCTCCTGTAGAAGGAGGGACTAAAGGTGTTTCATTCGCACCGCCTCTATTCTTTTGTGTTATTCTTTGAGTATATGACATATATATAATATATACATATTCTTCATAAAATTGAACTATAATTTATAAAAAGACATAGAAGCATACTTGTTGTAATAGTTAGTAAAAATGAGCCTTTTGAAACAAATCAATGATGATATGAATAATGTTCAGAACAATGTCCTAGGAGACTTATTCAAAATTAGATTAAAGATTGAAGAAGCTGTTAAAGAGGCTTCCCAGAATATTGATATCAAGAATCATCCATTTGTTCTCGAACTTGAAAAAAAGAATAAATTGCTTCGCAAGAAAGTTCATAAATTGGAAAGACAATTATTGGATGTTCTCATGAAAGGTAAATCAGAAGTGGGTGTGATTCATGATACTCCTGTAATAATTAAACAAGAAAAAACTCCTTCTTTGCAAGCAAGTCCTACAAAGGTTCTCAATGAATTGATTGAAAAACAGAACATAACCATAACCGCTCCTGAGGTTATTATTCAAGAGGAAGTTGTAGTGCCTGTAGAAGAGGAGGAAGAAGTAGAAGTCGAAGAGGAAGCCGTGCCTGTAGAAGAAGAAGTAGAAGAAGAGGAAGTAGAAGAAGTAGAAGTAGAAGTCGAGGAAGAAGAAGAGGTCGAAGTAGAGGAGGAAGAAGTAGAAGTCGAGGAAGAAGAAGAGGTCGAAGTAGAAGTAGAAGTAGAGGAGGAAGAAGAGGTCGAAGTAGAAGTAGAAGTAGAGGAGGAAGTAGAAGTCGCCGTGCCTGTAGAAGAAGAAGAGGAGGAAGAGGAAGAATCAGTATATGAAGTAACCATAAAAGGAAAGGTATATTATGTTATGAATGAAGTAGATAGTATTATCTATGATGCAGATGAGAATGGAGATATTAGTCTGGAGGTCGGAATTTACAAGGCCGGAAAGCCAACTTTCTACAAAAAATAAATATATTAGTCAAACCATATAAAGAACTTATATATGAATAATATGTAATACAATATTACAAAAACAAAGGTAAGCATATATCTTTATGACTAATTTATAATCTTTTTTAATCCTTTTTTTAATCATTTTTATATATGAGAGTTTTATAGGTAATGTGCCCGAATGGCTTAGTGGTATAGCACCAGTCTTGTAAACTGGCGATCCTGGGTTCGATTCCCAGTTCGGGCTTGGTAAATCTTTTATTGTATTATAATACAATAAATGAATAATAGACGAATCAATAACGATATCTTCTAGTAAATCGTCGAATAAAACTTTCGCGATATTTTTTCGTGGATGAACGATTACCTCCAGAATATCCGTTATTTCCATATCCAGAAGATAAAGCTGCATCTGAAGCAGTAGCGGCTTTATCTTCCGGTAATTGTTTATTTGGGTCAATCGTGGTTTCCCCTTTTTCAATATCAAAAAACACTCTCGAGCTATTAATATTCCACGGATGATAAATGGCTTCATTCAAAATCCTGGATAACTTGTCTCCCAAAGTTTCCCCCTGATAAATACAGTCGATTTTCGATTTGTTCTCATCATTTAATTCACCTCCAATCAAATTCATCTGAACATATATTTCATAATAAGGAGAACCCGCTCTTGCATTCGGTCTTATCGTAACACCTGTGCTTAATCGGCGTTGATATAATTCGGATTCTCTAATAATGTTCTCGTGTTCTTCGGGAGGACTAGTTGGAAGAATAATAGAAAATGGATTCTTTTTGACATTTACAGGATTCATCAAAAAGTTGAATATGCCTTTGTATTTTTCGGTATTGTTAGCAAAATCATCTATCGAGTTCTGTAAATACGAATTCGTAGATTCCAATAAAGGTGTCCTAAAGTTGCGAATATTATCAATGAATTTTACATATACTTGATAACGTTGTTCCATAATTTGGCGATATTTGGGGTCATTTTTATAATCGAGATTAATCCCCTCTTTTTTCAAATAGTTCTCTAAAATATAATCGTCGGCTTGGATATTGAAAATCTCCGTCTTCATTTTTTTCGCGAGGTCGTCGTATTTCTGCTGGTTCTGTGGATTAAAAAAAGCTCTATATTCGTAATTGTTTCGCAAATTATTAATTCTTTCTATAAATCTATTCGAATAATCGCCTATACGTTTATAATCACTACGTTTAATACTCGTAATCAATTCTTTCATAACCTCTAAAAGAGCATCTACGGCTCCATTATATCGGATTTCGGTTTGGGTTTGTGGGTTCTTTCTTTTAGTTTGCTCGATATTTACAATGTCATCCATATTCAATTGGCTCTCGTATGTCTGGCGAAAAAGCTTGCGTTTTTTCTCTAAATCCGCGCTAACCTTAATGAGTTGTCGCTCTTTCCATTTTTGAAGTTCGTCGAATTGGGATACTAGTTTTTTATATTCTTTATGATTATAAATGTCATTTTGCCAAATGGCTTGAACAACTGTATATGTTTGTCCATCGATTTTCAAATACGAATAATCTGGTTTTCCTTCGAATATTTTCTTCTTTAAAAATCCGGGAATGAAATCTGTCCATTTTAAATGAATCTCGTTTTCTCCAGTAACAACAGAATGAAATGATGAGAACACATTTCCTATTATAGGATATTTTGTAGGAAACATCAGTCTCAACATGATCATAATATTTATGTCGCTTGTTTTGCTTCGCATATCTTCCTTTTCTTTTTGACTCTTCTCTGCAAGTGACAAACCTGGTATCACCGGTGTAGTGTCGGGATTAGAGGGAACTGCAGGTAAAGGAACCACTGGTGCTTCTCGGTTTATTTCTGCTCTTTTTGCCTCGACATCCCTCTTCGTTTTCTGTATAGCATTATCTAAAGAAGAAAGCGCTGCATCATCAAATGAAAATTTGTCAAAAGCGTTTTTAACGGTTGTCATAAAGGAACATATGCCATCAACCGAATCATCTGTCAATTCAGGTATTTCCTTTATGACAGTTAGAAAAGTGGCTAATAAGGGTTCGGTCAAAGAAGCTTTATAGTCGGTCCATTGTTGTTTTATTATGGTGGCGTCGTTTTTGAAATATTTCATATCAGCCGGTTTGTTCTCTAATTTACAGAATTTTTCAGAGAACAATCCGTATTTATCGAATATTTCTTCTTTTTTGATTGGGGGAATATATTCCTTAGCACCTAACCCGAAAAATCCGGCATTTTTATCTTTAAAATCTTTCTCCAATTTACCTAAAAATGTGTCTTCGTTAAATCCGGGGTGTTTTTCAAAAATAGGTATAATATCCGTTTTTAATTTTATTCGATCCACTAATTGTTTAATATCCGATTTTTTCTTTTTGATTTCTTCTGATTTTTTTGCAATATAATCGCTGAATGATGTGAAACTGGCCGACTGAAAATCAGGGTCTGATTTTTTGATTTCTTCTAATTCCATATTTCGGATTTTTGTTTCGATATTCTTTTTGGCTTCTTGAATTGCTTTTTCGGCGGATTGTTTTTGTTTTTGTTGTTCTGTTTGTGTGGCTAAATATTCACGGCGTTTCAATTCATTTGTTTTTTCGCGTTCTTCCTTTTGTTGTTTTTCAGTCTGGATATTTGCACTTTCAGGAGCTTTTATAGACGCTTTCGAATAAAGGTTCAATATATTAGCCATTTTTGATTTATTAAAAAAGAATTCCATCTGTTTTTCATAAGGCAATGATGCCAGATAACTTTCCGGGTATTCTGCATCGGATGTAAAATAAGGTCTTTCATTCCAACTTCCTGTATCTTTTATATCAGGTTGATAAATCATGGATTTTTTCAAAGGCACTATTTCTTTTCCTGGAATATTGGTGTCTAATAATAAATTTATTTCACGTATATCAATTCTAGACATATATAGTATTACTGCCTATTTTTCATCCATCATTCTTATCATTCTTATCATTTATACTATCATTTTATCTATTTATCTTCACACAAATAAATAGATATTATTCCTTTATGACACATCGTAGAGCAGAGGTTTATGTGCTCTCTAAAATCCGTCAGTATTTACTGTGAAACCCTCCTTATAAATCGGGTTTAAATTTGGGTCCGCTAAATCCGATTTATCCTTCTTTGCTTTTTCCAATACCAATTTCGCCTTTATGACATCTTCTTGGGTTGGTTCTTTATTGGTGTTGTCTAAAAGAGCCACCTGCTTACTTGTATAAGATTTAGGCAAACAGCACCAAGAACTGTCTTCATTCATAAGATAATCCGCAATGAAACTGAAAAGAATCGTCATCCCAAGAGCAATATAGATATCACGAGTTCCCATCCAAGTAATGGCAAAAACGAGAACATCACGACTAAATGTGAATTTCAAATAGGACTCCATCGTTTTACTCACTTTAAATGTCATAAACTTGGATGATATATTGATGATGATGATCATTATTCCTGCAAAAACTTTGCTATCATTCAAAGATTTGATATAATTATTCACATAGTCTAACATTGTTTTTGGCACATCATTAATATTCTTCTTTGTGACTTCTTTCTTTACCATCTTACTATATGCTTTTATGATATATTTCTTCATCATTTATTGAACCGGCGAAGAAATTTGGATATTACGCCAAACGATTTCGAAAAAGTCATTTGATGATTTAGGCTTTACTAGGTTCTCTTCGGCCTTTATCAAATTATCTTGAATATCAAACCTACAAGAAGGGTCACAAATATTACATTTATGGAAATCATCCATCTTCACTTCTGGGAAGACCAATTCAGCCGCCTCTGGTTTTACATTCTCACCCTTATGCATTAAATTACCATTTACACAATGTTTCTGTCTAAACTCACTTACAGCCTTGTCAGAAACAACACCTATTGTAGGAGATAATGGATAAGCATCTTCTAAGTTCTCACCAGCAGGTTCTCCCGCAATAATTGGCAGAGATTTTTCTTTATGACTATCTTTATCACTTTCTACGGGGTCTTCCTTTGGTAAAACCCCTACAACGACAACATCTTCTTCAGTGATAACGACATCTTTATTATCGAACCCTTCAACATAATCGGTCTGATAATAAAAGATAACTAACGCACATACTAATAACCCCGAAATGGCATCGAAAAATGTGTATAGAATAATCAGAGCAACTGCTGTCAATTTTCCTAAAACAGTATGACTAATACGAGCAACTTCAGGCGAATATGTGGCAATCAAATAAATGATAATCATTGGCAAAAAATTCTTGATAATATTGATAATACGGTTCATTTGATATATATAAAGAATGTATTTTTTCACCTTTGGACTTGTAATTGACGATTTGAAAGAATAATTATCTGCCTATTTTTTAGAGAACCGAACCATATGTCTTTAGTATCATCAGCATTTCCATGGACTAATGACGAACAAGGCAAAGGACGTAAGCCATCTACGATGAATAGGAAGACGATAAAGGTAAAACCGAACGAAGTTTCTTCAATAGAAAAGGATTATACTATTTTTGACATGACAGAAATCCAACAACAGACAGATACGAGAACTAATCGGGTGAATGAAATCATAAACCAAATGTCTGCTGTGGCTATTGAAAATGACGGGTCTGGTCTCGCCGATTTTACGCCACCCCCTAATCCAGAGGTCCAACAAAAGAAACCGGCCGAATCGAATTTAGGGGTTCCTCTACAAATGCCTCCTTCTTTAGATAGACCTTCGAACCAATCGCCACATGTTTTTTCTGGTTCTAGCCAAACGTTACCACCTTATGTAAGCCCAACAGCACCACCTTTAGGAAATTATCGTGAGGCATATACATCAGGCACATTATTAGGAACACCTACTGCTTCTACACCGAATAAACCATATTATGCATCAATGGGATTATCTACAGGAGTGAATGATAGTAAATTATTGGATAAAATAAATTATATGATACACATGTTGGAGAACATGGAAGCTGAAAAGACGGCGAATATAACAGAAGAATTTGTGTTGTATTCGTTTACGGGTATATTCATTATTTTTGTGTTGGACCGATTTTTGAAAACCGGTAAATATGTGAGATGAATAATAGTAAAAAGGTGTATAATTTATAAACATATATTATAAATGTCATATTTAAGAGCCAAGAGCCGTTCTGTGAATCAAACCGTTTATTATGATAATAGACTAAATACATTCACAAAACCACCTATGAAGGAGGGTAATTTATTTGTAGAACACTATGAACGGGTTGGGGGAGATATGGACATTTGTGGAAATCTTAATTAGGTGGTGTATTAAGCGCAAAAAGCTTTTATGCAAACAGAGGAAACTTTTTTTTAGACAATTACATATTAATACCATATGGAACTATTATTCAATCTGCTGCTGTAACTATCCCACAGGGATGGTTATTATGTGATGGCGCATCTTATCTAACAACTACCTATTTGAATCTGTATAACGCAATTGGTTATACTTATGGTGGAAGTGGTAATAATTTTAATGTGCCTGACATAAGAGGGCGTGTTGCGGTTGGAACTGGAACTGGTGCTGGATTAAGCACGCGCAATTTAGGGAATAAGGGAGGTGAAGAAACCCATATATTAAGTAGTGATGAAATGCCTTCGCATACACATACATCGAACGCAACCGGTGGTTCTATCGGATTAATACGTTCTACTGGAAATAACACTGCCGGAAGTGGTCTAGATAGCACTGCAAACGAACCCGATTTATATGCTTCTCTACCAGCTCTCACAATTAATTCTACAGGTGGTAGTATCGCACACAACAATATGCAACCATTTATTGTTTTCAATTACTTGATAAAATATTAACTCTTTTTTGCAGTTCGTAGTAAAATAATGTTAAGTATAGCCTTTAGGCGATACTGAATGGCGTCCAAGAACCTACACGAAGTAAGACCATATTGAACCGATTGTATAAACTGATAAATATGTGAGGTAAGTGTATAGTAATATGCAAAAAGCTTTAAATGAAGCAATCGGCCGACCTGATGGTATGAGACGATTACATACAATAGTAAATATAATTGATGCATACAAGGATGCAGGAGAAGACCCAGATATTCACACAAATCCACGTTTTAGACTAGCAGTAAGACATATGATTGGTGAAAATTATTATAACGAATATAACAGTTTTAATACAAAGAATCACCGTGTAACAATAGAAGACTTTGTATTACCACCGATTGATAAATTAAAACTTAATCCTGAAGGTTCGCTAAATGCTGGAGTATATGCTTTTGCTAGAACTCTTGGACGAGACCCTACACCAATTACTATGTTAAAACCATCGCAATTGATTCCAGGTGTAACTGTAGGAGCTGGAACTCTTCCTGATGATTTAATTCCGTATGTTAAAACTTTTGTAGATGCAGCGTTTAATTCAAAAGAGTATAATACCATGGCAGAAGATGGCGAAACCCCTGCGTCTTGTATAGATCCTGGAGGTCGTGCTCCAGGAATATTTTATCCTGATAACGGAGTTTTAATAAAAATAGATTTATCTCAATATGGGTTTGCTGAAGGTAGTTCTTTTAGTGCTACACCAATAAACGGTGGCGCTGATTGTGAAATAGAAATTAATTTTCCAGGAGTAATAAAGATCAACACACATATCAATAGACTTGGAAAATGTGCTAATTTACAAGTTGATAATGTCCCTTTTATCTTAGATGATGATAGCAATTTATTTAAAGGTAATAATGTTAAAAATGTATATATACGTGATGTTGTTGATCAGTTATATGCAGACGGATATGTTATTTGTAAAGAACTCGGTGATACTCTTCAAAGTATAATATTAAAATGGTTAATTGATGAATGCACTGCTGGTCATCTTAGTTATGGTTTAACACAAGGAAATTCGATTTGTCTTACACCAGATATTGTATTTGCTACGCGTGCAAGACTTGTAAAAACCCCTTGTTTATTAAAAAAATTAGTAAAAGGCTCAAATTATCGTTCATTATTGCTTTATACAGGCGAACTAGATGAAAGCGACGCAAAACGAGCATTGAATGATTGTTTTAAAAATCAATGTATATTACAAAATCAGGCTATAAAAAATAATCTCCTTCAAGGAATATTGAGACCGAAAAATTTTATTATAGGTGGTTCAGAGATTCCTCTATCACAAAATGGTATAAATTATCTTAATGCAATTATTGAACGAATTGACGAAGCGAATAGAATATTAGGTGGGTTAGATTCTGATATAGATGAAGATGATTTTAGATTAGAATGTTCAAAATTAAAAGCTTTTAATTTATTGAATGCTTCGATTAATAAACCAAATACATCTATTCGAACATTATTTCCGCCAGATAATAATACAGAACTAAATATAGAATTCAGAGTAGGTACCCAACGAGGCTTTGCGTATGCTTTGATAGCTGCAAATAAAGGGGCTAGTAGAGGAGGTGGTAAAAAGAAATACAAGGGAGGTAATTTGAATTGGGATGATATTGCACAAGATTATTATGATTTGTTCTTTAATTATATGCACTATATTGGTGATACTTGTAGTGACTATAAATTTTTAAATTTTTTATTACAGTATCCAACATTAAAACTGGCTAGATATTATTATTATAAAACTATAATGCCTAATATGAGAAGAAACTACACGGAAGAAACATCTCAACAACGTGAATTATTAGATGATGAAACTAGAGAGGATGTTACTATAAGATTTAAACAAGAAATAGGTGAATATTTACAATATAAATATCCCATCTTACTAAAAAGTATTTCGGTTTCTCTATCTTTTCAATCTAGTATCCCTCATTCTCCGACGACGGGATCAAGTAGTCCTGGTTCATGGTGGTCTGCATCCCCTAGTTCGGGGTCAAGTAGTCCTGGTATATTGGGAGAAGATAGTCAATCTCCTCCTTGGGGGCCACCTAGTCCAAATTCCCAAAATCAAAGTGATACAGAAGATGAATATCTGGTGAATATAACACAAACACCAAAAGAAACTGCTTCTAAAATATACAATAGAAGAGTCGAAGCCAATATAGAAGCTATAAAAACACGAAAAAGACAAGAAGAAATACAAAAACGCAGTTACAAACCATATCGTGGCGGATATAAAACCTTAAAAAAGCAAAAACGCACTCGTCGTTACACTCGACGTAGGAACAACCAAATTAAATAAATAATAAGCCCCTTTCTCAGAACCCAATCCATACCATTCTAATAAATCCAATCCCACGTTATCAGATATATCTTCGATACATAATCGACGATATACCGAATTCTTCTTTATGACATAACCGACAGCCCCTTTAAATCCCTGTTGAAATAGTCCTACAGAACCACCTATATAAATCGAATCAGCTAGTTCTAATACTGCTCCTTCCATTTGTATCCGAGTATCCCTAAAAAAATACATTGCTAACACTTCGCCCAAACGTTCCAAAATATAGACATATATTACACCCGCTTTAATTAGCCCTATCAAATTCGACATATCAGTTGTTCCATAAATCCCGAATTTCACAGAACCCCTCTCTAATCCATCCGTCATTTTACGCATATTCGCTGCACAAATTTCTACTAAAACAACATGTTCGGGATATCGACATTTAAAAAACTCCGGATTATTCGGTATTTCATATACACGACGATTAAATCGGACAAAAGGCATTATTCCATCCAATAAAATCCCCGTCCGCTTAAACAATCCTACTCCTATAGGGGCCACTCTAGAACCCTCTTTCGTTCCAATTTCTTCACGCCATTCCGCTAATCCAACATTATACATATGAGTATCAAACATCTCACGATGAATAGCCATGTCATTTGGTAATCCTCGAACAGTTGTCATAAAGTCAATATAATACACTGGCTCATTATGACCCCCTACAAGAATTCCGCCTGACCGACTACTAATACATCCTCTTGGTTTGTCTTCCCTTACAATAATATCTTCGGACCACTCATCTTGTCCAATAACATGATTTTTCTTTTTGACAGTATAAAAGATTTCTTTATAGAAAGATAGATAAGATGCAAATAAATGCCCGCCAAAATAGGCTTCTAAGTTCTCTAAATGAAACATAAATAAAGCATCTTCATCCGCCAAAGAATAACATTGTAACATATTTACAAAAGCTTTTTTATCATCTTGAGAACAATCTACAAAAGGAATGGTTTTTAAAACATCTGGTTTTGTATATTTTGTTCGAACTTTCGGATGAAATCTATGATGTATTCGAAAAGGACGTTTATAAAGAGACCGCCAAAAATCATATGGATGATATACTGGTTGGACATTCCAAAAAGGAAATGCCAGTTTGATATATAAAAAAATCAAAAAAAAGATGAGAACAATGGTTAATAAGATAAACTGTGGTAGATTGTCATAAAGAAGAATATTCATATGATTATCAGTGTTGGAATTATATAAACCAATCGGATTATATAATTTTCATGGGAGCGAATTGAACCCCATATTATTCTTTATGACATATATTAGAGAACATACAAAAACTATCGATATTCTTACAGAGCAATTGATGCGAAAACTTCAATCGATTTACTCAGTTTCGATTGAATGAGACGCAACAGTCTCAAACATACTCTCTAAATTTTTCTTATTACCTTTTAATGATACCTTTTCACTAGATTTTATCTTATATGGAAGTTGAGGTAAATCGGGTGAAATATTTTTCGTCGGGGTGGTTAGAGCCGATAGGCGTAATTTCGTGTCATTCAATGAATTATACATTTGTGTAAGAGCACTTTCATACCCGTGATCAAATTTACTATACAATTTTGAAAGAATATTACGTTGGTTTTTTGCACTAATAGTATATGCATATCCATCTTCACTACTAAAGCCATGAATATGAATGTGTGGGTTCTGTGATTTTTCTTTTATATCCCATATATACATATCACAACTAGCCCTCTTTCCATATGGCTTGATACACCATTGATAAGGTGGTTGAATATATGGAACCAATGCTAAATATTCTTCTGTATTTGCTCCATTACATTTTACTTGTTGATGTCGAAATCCTCCTACATATAATTTTCGTATCGTTCTTCGAATTGTTCTCTTATTTTTACGTAAAGTTCTCGGTTTCATTTATAAAATGATGATATTATTCTTTTTATTCTATGAACCCCTTTGAAAAATAACAATCTGTTGGGCTGCGTCCTTTGCTGGTCCATCGACCATTGTAAAAGCCCCAAAAGGGATAAATCCCGCACCCCGAGCCATTGCTATAATTTCATCCCCCGTTTCCATATACAATGTCAATTCATTCTGTCTGACATTCTGTGAAACTTTATCTACAAAACTCTCTTTATGCACTACTTCACACCCTTTTCCACAAATATAATCCGAAGTATATTCGAACCCACCAAAATCGATGACAGTCTTTTTGACACGTTCAGGACCCAATTGTTCAATACTATCGAGAACCGCCGGTTTGGCTCCCGGAATAATAGCATTGAAACGGTCTTTATCGGCTAAATGAACTACTAAATAACCTCCCTTTTCCAACCAATAATAAGCATTCTTAAAGAACCCTACTTTGTCGGTCATTTCATAAATGGTAAAATCCAAACATAAAATAATGGTAAAATCGGCTCTGTCAAAAAGCATAGGTTCTCCAACATCACCTAATATTATTTCTTTATGACCATTCGATAATCCTTTTGAAACCATTGCTTGAGATTTATCTACTCCTTTGGCATTGTATCCCTTCTCTTTTAATAATCGAACCAGAGAACCTGTCCCAGAACCTACATCTAATATACGTGTAGTCCCGATATTTGGGTTCAATGTTCTCAATATTAAATCTGTTTCATATGCAACTCTTTTATCAGGAACCATTAATTTGTCATAAATATCACAATAGAATTCGTCGTATATGTCGGCATCGGTCTTAACTGAGAACGGAACATCTTGTTGAAAAGCTTCTCGTCCAGGTTTTCGCTTTATATATAAATATACGAGAACCACCACACATATAATCATCAAAATCCACATATATTTCATTTATTTATAGAGACAAATAAATCAAATATTATTTTTTCATTTTTTTAGTTTTATTTTTATGGGTTCTCTTTTTGTGTTTTGTTTTTCCTCCGAATATATCTGGTTTTGTCCTTGCGACTTTTAATTGAAGTCCTAATTTTAAAGCTTGTTCGAACCATGTTTTAATGGGTGTTCTTTTAGTTATACCAAATTCATTAACAGTTTCCCAAAGAGACCAATCCAGTTTATCAATTAAATGTGGATGAGCGGTCAATATCTTTTCTTTCTCTAATATTATAGTTGCTATTGCTTCTGCCTGTTGTGGCATTAATGAAGCAGAAACATTTTTACGAGCAGATTCTAATAACATATTCACGTAGTCTAACTTTTCTCGAGGAGTGGCTTCACTATCACTACAGCAATATTTTCCATCAATAAAATTTGGAAATTTATCTGTAGGACAACCTAAAGTTCCTTTTTCAGTATAATTACTCAAATATTCTGAAAATGGAAGAGCTCCTTTTGAAAATTTAACATTTGGACCAGGATTACACAGTTTTTGTTCATCTACGGAAGGAGAAAAATTAACTGCTTTACGTTTGTTGTCTTCTATAGACATGCTATCTCTTTCTTTGCGTTGTTTTTTGCGGTCATCAAATTCTTCTTGAGTTTCTTTCAAACTTTCGGCAAATATTTCGTTTGGATTGCGACGCTGTTTTTTACTCATATCTATATATAATCTATATATAATACTATCATTTTATAGGGAACCATTGAGAACACCCCCACGTAATTGAACACGAGTATCATTGAAAAATGTCTTATGTCCTATTTTTGGATCACTATTTCGAACCGGTGCTAAAAGGTTCATTTTGTAAGTGTCAAAAAGACCTGGATGTGGTTGGGTCTCCATACGAGATGGAGGTGCCATCGACACACGATACAAATCACTATTTGAATTAGGAATATAGGCGGCTTGTGGTGCCGATTGAATAGCGAAAAACTGGTTTCTCAAATTAGATTCCGTATTCACCTGTGATAAAAATCCATCTACAGGACCACGGCTCTGTGTAGGTGCAAATGTATCGGCTACTCTAAAATCACCTCTATCGACTATCCCCACTTTTGGTAAAGTCACTCTGTCAATTACAGGAAATCGGGCATATTTGGTAGGAACAGGACGGACATCGAAATTAGCTTGTAGAGGCTTATCACAATGAATTCTGGATAAAATACGGTCATTTAATTCATCTACCCTGGCATTTTGTCCATAAAGAATACCGGCAGGTGTAGGAATTACGCCTTGAAATGGTTCATTAGTTCTTTCGATTAGATTCATATATCATACCTAAATATAATTCTTCTTTGTGACAATACATCAATAATTAATTTGGTCTCGAAATCGCTGATTATAATCCACCCACTGGTTCTCAATATTCGACCAACTAGGTAGCTGACCTCCGAAAATCCCACTATAATAATAAAATCGCGAATTTATTTGCAACCTTTTCCAATATTGGTCATTCGCCGATATGTTTTTATCTACACCCTCTTCTTGCATTTTTGCGGCTTGTGCCAAGTTCTCTATTAATATTTTTAAAAACTCTTTTTTCACAATATATCCTGTGGCCGTCTGATGGTCGATAATGCGTCTAAAACCCGACATTTCCATTTTGCATCCTCCATCTTCCAACAATGGTCGAATAGTGGTTCCTCTGGGTGTGAGAACTACGACATCCCAATCGGGGTCGTCTTTTATAGTTTCAAACCCCTGAATAAACCCACGAAAGTTCTCTTCATTCAATATACAAAAATCATCTTCAAAAACCGCCACATATGGTTCATCTGAAATAGATAAACCGGCTAATGCTCGTAAATGTGATAAACAACATCCGTATGCTGGGTCAGAATTTTCTATAGCGACAATTTTCTTAATTCTCGATAAAAAAGGCCATGATTTTTTTAAATTCTCAAAATGTTCTCTTCTATCTCCTCTATTTTCTAAATTAATATAATAACCAATTATGGATGTCATTTTATACCACAAATAATAATATATAAATAGAGAACCTTTTATATATTATTCTTTATGACAGACCAAGCCCCTTCTTATGTTCTCCTTATTATGAACTGCCAAAAATACAGATGGAAGGCAGAAAAACAATTAAATGGGTGGCTACAGAATATCCCCATTCCATTTTATCATGTAGTGGGTGATGAGAACCTACCTACTCCTTATGAATTCGACCATGAAAATCATATTTTGACCATCAATGTTCCCGACGATTATTGTTCTCTTCCTAAAAAAGTCATAAGAGCTTACGATGTTTGTCATAAAGAACTATCATTTCAATATATCTTTAAGACAGACGATGACCAGGATTTGACAGACCCTGCGTTTTTCGACCGACTGATAGTCCAATTACACCCATCTACAGTTCATTATGGAGGTAAAATATGCCGGATTGAAGAAGAAGGGTTCTCCGGTTATTGGGAATATCATCCTGAATTGCCTCATGATATTTATCTTACAAAAAATGTGTATTGTAATGGCCGATTTTATGTTCTCTCTTTTTTGGCTGTAGAAGATTTATTGAAAAAAAAAGAAGAAGTTGAGAACCATTATTTCGAAGATTATGCCATTGGATTTTATCTTTCGGACAATCTGAAATCCCCCATTCTCGAAATAAACAATGATGTTTTTGTTGATTTCTAACTATCAGTATAAATCCATATAAATCCTTTATGACATATTCTGCAAGATGCCTATTATATTTTCAACATCTTGGTATTGTTTCAAAGCCAAATTCGATTATTCTCTATATCAATCGTGGATAGACAATATGTTGTCAAATGTAGAGAACTATTATCTGGTTATTTATACAAATGCTGAAAGTTCTCATATGGTATCGAAATATGCAGAAAACCCGCGTATTAAAATAGTGATAAAGGAAATCGAACAATTTTATAATTATAGATATAAAGAATTTTGGATAAAGAATCACGCTAAAAATGCTTCATTGAACATTATGACGGATTGGAAAGTTAATATGCTTTGGGCTGAAAAAATCACATTCATTCAACAAACTGTTGCAGATAACTTATTCGGCATAGGTGCCGACTGGTATGGATGGTGCGATATTGGATATTTCAGGCCTCGTTCGTTGGACCCCCGTTTTACAGAGGTATTAACAAAGGAACAACTATCTAGCTGGCCGAGTGAAAACAAACTGGGTCTTTTAGATAAATCCAAAATCCACTATGGATTGGTAAATCCCTTCATTATGCCTCTTATTAATATGGTCAAAAACAAGAATTCTGTCGGTTTGCCAAAGTATCCAATTCCCCCTAATCAAGTATCCATAGCTGGTGGTTTCTTTATGACAACTCGAGATAACCTGGATTGGTGGGCGAATACATTTGACCGCCGACTACAGCTTTATTTTGCTTACGATTACTTAGTAAAAGATGATCAAATGATCATTATCGATTGTATATTGTCTGAATTGTCGCATTTCAAATTACATAGATATGAATCAAATACATTTGATAATTGGTTTATGTTTCAGAAATTATTGATAGACTAAAAAACAAACGAAAGAAAAACAAAATAAACCAGTTATTATTTATATTATCATAAATGATAACTGTTCTCATCCCTCTATATAATGGTATCGAATTCCTGGATGAATCTGTCGGTTCTGTCTTATCTCAAAGTTATAAAGAATGGGAAATTATCATTGGTGTTAATGGACATCCAAAAGGTTCTCAAACATTTGAAATTGCCAATTCAAAATATGGTTCGATACCCAATATCCGAATATTAGACCTTTATGACCTCCCAGTGAAAGGCAAATCGGCAGCCTTAAATGAAATGGTTAAGCATGCTTCTTATAACCATATTGCTATTTTGGATGCCGATGATATTTGGCATTCAACTAAGTTAGAAAGTCAGCTTCCTTTT